>MDTF01008896.1_pt1 | contig 17823 bp, 15 predicted proteins | sample 811191 | NCBI WGS metagenome assembly MDTF01 (sample SAMN05326649, study PRJNA326480) | marine metagenome | isolation source: seawater | place: Southern Ocean | collected 2011 | reverse complement strand
ATTAACCTTCCGCCATCTGCCAACTGGTGGAGCAATTCCTGGGGAATGCTCTGAGGCGCCGCGGTAGTCATAATCGCATCATAAAGACCGCGATCTGCCCAACCCTGAGTACCATCGTCGTGTTTGAATTCAATATTTCGCAGACCAATCAGGCGTAAAATTTTCCGAGCTTTCTCCTGCAAAGGTTTAATCCGCTCCACGGTAAATACGGCCTTGCTAAGCTGCGCAAGAACAGATGTCTGATACCCACAGCCCGTTCCAATCTCCAAAACACGATTCATTGGACCCGTGGTCAATAACGCTTCAGTCATTCGAGCAACCACATAGGGCTGAGAAATGGTCTGATTAAAACCAATAGGCAATGCTACATCTTCATAAGCTCGGTGCGACAGTGCTTCATCTAGAAAAACATGACGCGGAGTTGACCGAATAACGTCAAGGACTTCCATACTGTGGATACCCTGATCCATCAACCTGCCAAGCAAACGCTCACGCGTTCGCTGGGAGGTCATACCTATGCCACTCAAATTTAATTTAGTATTCAAAACAACCCTTATTTAAGACTGATAATGGCCTTAGTATTTATGACTCTGTTTTTGAGTCGCTCTTATGCGTGAACTTGAGACGCTATTTTGGACAAACTCCAAGTACTATTTAAAATGAACTGCAGGCGCCACCTCGGATTAGCCGGTAAGGCAAATTTCCCTCAACAGACTCGTAGCATAGGTGCCACGGGGCAGTTTAAATTCAATAAGCAAATCAGATGTGCCAGTGTCTGGCCAGTTCCAGCTCAGATCGACAGGCAAAAAACGCAATGAACGCCTGGAAGCTAAAACATCGAAGTGGGCCAAGCCCTTAACCAAAAGTTCAAATTCTTTTAATACCACTTCTTCCATATCGGCAGCTTCGCTGCTGCTTGCATACCTGTCTTTAGAATCTTTTTTTCCGGCAAGAGGCCCGCTAATATGGATATCAAACTCCTCAAGGCGGCGCTGTAGTTCACTATCCCAAACTTCTGGCTCTCGGGGAGCAAAGAAACGGCTTGTTCCATTCAAATTTAGGACATCCCCAGCCACGTAGCTATTCCAGTTGCCATCCCTGATTCGCTTGGAGAGCAAATGATTAAACACATAGGATCTTGCCGCAGAGAACAACATACCCCTTTTGACTCTACCCATTTGGCCGCGCAAGGCGATTACATCAGCCTCAGGCTTAAGAGCCTGCTCCATCAACGCCTCTACTTGAGCCATGTTACTCATGTTGCGACCAAACCGTTGCAAGCCAAAGTAATTTGGCGCACCTAGGGCTTTAACTGAATCTAAACGTTGATCGAAATCCAAGCGGGAGCCGGCGCAGTTCCTCAAGAGAATCTTGAAATGGTTAGATTTGTGGCTGCCTATTTTGAGTTTTCGAGTATTTCGCTGAGTTTTCAAAACCTCAACCAGACCATCCCCCTCAACATTGACTAGCTTGGCTTCTTCTTGGCTGGTAAGCGGCAAACTAAACCACTGCGTACACTCACCGCGACGGTCTTTCATCCCCGAGTAACCGATGGTCTTAAGCTTTACTCCGCAACCTTCAGCCAATCTTCTCGCCACATCGGTGGTTGATAGATCGGTCTTCCTCACATTGAGCCAAAGATGATCACCCTCACCCGCCAACTCGAATCCAAGTTCTTCATCGACTTGAAAGTCGCTAAATTCCTGCTTTAAAGTGGCCTCGAGTTTGGGCTCACCGCCGACATAGCTTAAATCTCGCATAACTTGCATCCACTAATTATTAGGGCACTAATAGCGTCTTAAAAACAATCAACAACGCCAGCGATAACGCTAAACCAAGCCAATTAAAGCAACGCAGTGGCAGGCGATACCTTCCTCTCTTCCAATGTATCCCATGCGCTCAGTTGTCGTAGCTTTCAAATTCACCCGGCCGCGATCCAGCCCAGTAAGCCGACAAAGGCTATCCAACATGTCTACTCGGCTAGGTGAGAGCTTCGGTACTTGCGCAACAGCGGTAATGTCAATGTTCACAATACCGAACCCGCCGTCCTCCAGCAGATTGAGCACAGATTTAAGAATCTCCTTACTGTCAATGCCCGCTAGATTTGTGTCGGTGTCCGGGAAATGCTGTCCTATATCGCCCAAAGCAGCAGCGCCTAAAAGCGCATCACATAGGGCATGCAAGACAACATCGCCATCGGAATGAGCAATTAAACTATAGGGTTCGTCGAGCTGAAAACCAGCAAGCATCAACGGCTTTTTTGGATCAAATTCGGCGCTGAATTTATGCACATCGAAGCCATGGCCTATCCGAATATTGGTGTTTATCATTAACTATTTTCCTGTGATTTCAGGATCATCTCGGCCAAGGCCAAATCTGCTTGATGGGTGATCTTTATATTATGACTATTCCCCTGCACGACTTTTACCGGATATCCAAAATGCTCCATGGCGCTCGCTTCATCCGTTATGAGGAGGCCTTGAGTTATTGCCGATTCCATCGCTTCAATTAACTGCCTAAATAGAAACAGCTGAGGTGTTAATGCACTCCAGAGCCTGTCTCGTTCGACAGTAAGTTCAATTTCATTCGCTTGGTTGACCCGTTTGATGGTGTCGCTAATGGGAGTTGCCAGGATGCCGCCGCAGTACGGAGCATTGGGTGTAATGATTTCTTTGATGAGCCTATTAATATCCGACAGGCTCGCGCAGGGCCTAACCGCATCGTGCACCAAAACCCAGTCATCCGGGCCTGCATCAAGACTTCGAAGACCATTCATTACTGATTGCCCGCGCTCATCCCCACCAATAATGGTGACAATTTCACTATCAAAGCAACCCAGCTCTATTTCTGCCCAGTACTTATCATCTGGGTGCACGACCACTGTGATCTGGGTTAACAGGGGTAAAGACGATAGCAATTTTAATGAATGCTCTATAACGGCTAAGCCATTGAGTTCGAGATATTGTTTTGGAATGGTGGCAGCCATCCGCTGACCTATACCGGCCGCTGGTAAGATAGCCCAAATTTTCATAGCTGCTTCTTCAATAAATAGCTTCAGTGAGATGTATGCAAGGAGAATGCGGCGCGCTATGTTTAATCAATTACCATGAAGAAAGTTTCACCTTCCCCAATCATACCCAACTCAGAACGCGCCCTTTCCTCGACTGCTTCGAGGCCGTTTTTTAAATCGTAAACTTCAACTTCTAATAACCTATTACGCTCTTCCAACTGACTATTTAATTGTATTTGAGCGTCTAGTTCACTGTCCAAGTTATTGAGCACACGCACGCTATCTTCACCCAGCCACAGCTGGTATTGAAGAATGATGAACATTAGCCCTAGTATGCTGAACAATACTTTCATAGTGACTTTGTTGTTCCTTTATTACGTCTTAAGCTGCGCATTACGTATGGTGCCTAAAACGCCTTTATTTTAGGAAGCGCGAGAACTCAAGCGAACCTTTATACACCGCGTTTACCCCTAACTCTTCTTCAATTCGTAGTAGACGATTATATTTAGCGACCCTGTCTGAGCGGCACAATGAACCCGTCTTGATTTGTCCCGCCGATGTAGCTACCGCTAAATCAGCTATAGTCGTATCTTCAGTCTCACCTGAACGGTGAGAAATAACCGAACTATACCCAGCATCTTTCGCCATATTGATGGCGGCAAGCGTTTCGCTGAGTGTGCCAATTTGATTGAATTTTATCAAAATGGAGTTAGCTATAGATTCGTCAATGCCTCGCTTTAGTATTCTAGTATTGGTAACAAACAAATCATCTCCTACTAATTGAACTTTATCGCCTATTTGAGCAGATAATTTAGCCCAACCGTCCCAATCGCTTTCATCCATACCATCTTCTATAGATAGAATCGGATATTGCTCAGATAAATTTTGAAGATAATCGGCAAATTCAGCTGAAGAGTATGTTTTACCTTCGCCTCTCAGATTATATTCGCCATTTTCATAAAACTCGGACGCAGCACAGTCCAAAGCCAGATGAATATCTTTGCCGACCTTGAGACCGGTTTTTTCAATAGCCACTAATATTGCATCCAAGGCGGCAGCATTTGATGGTAGATTGGGCGCGAAACCCCCTTCATCGCCAACCGCCGTACTTAAACCTTGTTGACTAAGAACAGACTTTAGCGCGTGAAAAATTTCAACTCCATAGCGTAGAGCCTCACTGAAATTAGGCGCACCAGTTGGCTGGATCATGAATTCTTGAATATCTACATTATTGTCCGCGTGCTCGCCCCCGTTGATGATATTCATCATCGGCACCGGCAACGAAAACTGTCCATCGCTGCCGTTTAGCCTAGCAATATGACTATAAAGAGGAATCCCCGATTCACTAGCCGCCGCTTTAGCTGCCGCTAGCGAGACAGCTAAAATGGCATTAGCTCCCAATTTTGACTTGTTCTCGGTACCATCAAGGTCGAGCATGATTTGATCTAACGACTCCTGATCCATAGCGTCTCGGCCAATCAGAGCATCACGAATACTCGTATTAATATTGTGAACGGCACCCAGAACCCCTTTACCTAAGTAGCGTTCTGGGTCTTTATCTCTCAGCTCCAATGCTTCCCGCGAACCCGTAGAAGCCCCTGACGGAGCACAAGCACTTCCGACTACTCCGCTTGCCAAGACAACGTCGGCTTCAACTGTTGGATTGCCGCGCGAATCCAATACCTCACGAGCTTTGACAAATTTTATTACTGCCATTTCAATACCTTAGATTGTTTTTTTAATGTAAATTATTTTATTTTACGCCGTGTCGATTGGCTCGAATGACTTGATTAACGCATCAAGGTCCCGCATTTGGGTTAAGAACGCAGGCAAGTTAGCTAGGCGCAGCGCACAAGGCCCGTCGCATAGCGCACTATCAGGATCTGGATGAGCCTCAATAAATAGCCCCGCCAAACCTTGACTCAATCCCGCCATTGCCAGAGACGTCACATCAGCGCGCCTCCCTCCTGCGCTTGCTGCTAAGCCCCCCGGACGTTGCAGCGCATGCGTGGCATCAAACATTAAGGGATAGCCAAATTGTTTCATCACCGAGAAACCGAGCATATCTACAACAAGGTTGTTATAGCCAAAGGACGTACCTCTCTCACAAAGAATGAGATTGCTATTGCCAGCCTCTTCACACTTGTTAATGATATGGCGCATCTCTTCAGGGGCTAAGAACTGTGCTTTCTTAATATTAACTACCGCGCCGGTTCTCGCGATAGCTTCGACCAAATCAGTTTGTCGAGACAAGAATGCCGGCAACTGAATCACATCAGCGACTTCACTGACAGCTTGGGCCTGCTCTGGGCCATGTATGTCGGTAATAATAGGCACAGCAAAGGTTTCTTTGATTTCCTCAAGCCACAATAAGCCCTTATCCAGCCCAGGGCCGCGAAACGAGGTAAGCGAGGAACGGTTAGCTTTGTCAAACGAAGCTTTAAAGACAAAAGGAATCCCTAAACGAGCAGTCACTTCTTTGAAGTGTTCTGCCACGCTCATCGCGAGATCTCTTGATTCCAAGACATTCATGCCACCGAACAGCACAAACGGCAATTCATTTGCCAACGCTATATCGGCTATCATTAGTTGTTTAGATTTCATCATCATTTTAGGCCGCAACTCCCTAAGAAATAAGGCTTAAGGTATATCCTGTGTAGCTCGATCAGCTGCTAAATTAGACGTTGAGCGCACCGGACGATCCGCCGAACCTGGACCATGAAGCTCTTCATGTTTGGCTATGGCCGCCTTGATGAAACCCGTAAACAAGGGATGGCCATCTCTTGGAGTGGAGGTGAATTCTGGATGAAACTGACAACCGACAAACCAAGGATGATCAGGCACCTCGATGACTTCAACCAGCGTCCCATCGCTAGAATTTCCAACTAGTTTTAAACCTGCTGCTGCCAGAGTCTCTCGATAGTCGTTGTTAAATTCATACCGATGACGATGGCGTTCAGTTATTGATTCCGAGCGATAGCATTCAAAGGCTTTGGAGTCCTTATCCAATACACATTCTTGGGCTCCTAGGCGCATTGTTCCGCCTAAATCAGAATCCTCGCTTCTGAACTCTGTACTTCCGGTCGAGTTAATCCACTCGCTGATTAAAGCGATCACAGGGCTCTCGCTTGCCTTGTCAAACTCGGTGCTGTGGGCACCCTTGAGACCAGCGACGTTTCGGGCATATTCTATAACTGCGACCTGTAAGCCAAGACAAATCCCCAAATACGGCACTTTATTTTCTCTAGCATATTTAACGGCAGATATCTTACCTTCGATTCCTCGTTCACCGAAGCCACCGGGCACTAAAATCGCGTCTTGGCCTGCTAAGATTCCGGTGCCGTCAGCTAGTATATCGTTCGAGTCGATATAGCTTACTTTAATCTTTGTTCGAGTTTGAATGCCTGCATGAATAATGGATTCGTTTAAAGACTTATAAGCGTCCAGCAAATCCATGTATTTCCCGACCATCGCCAGATTGATTTCTCGCTCGGGGTTTAGCTGGGAATCTACCACCCTATCCCACTCAGAAAAATCAGCTTTGGGGCAATCCAATTGGAATTTACGCACCACAATTTCATCTAAACCGGCGGCGCCAAGCTTAGCGGGAATTCGATAGATAGAATCTGTATCCGGCAAAGAAATAACCGCGGGCAGTTCAACATTGGTAAACAACGCAATTTTACGTCGAGATGATTCATCAATTTCTTGCTCTGAGCGACAAACCAATACATCTGGCTGTATACCTATAGAACGAAGTTCTTTCACCGAGTGCTGAGTTGGCTTGGTCTTAGTCTCCCCTGCGGTGGCAATGTAGGGCACGAGGGTAAGGTGAAGAAATAAAGCATGCTCGGAGCCTACCTCTACTCTTAACTGCCTCACAGCCTCGAGGAATGGCTGTGATTCGATATCGCCGACCGTGCCGCCGATTTCCACAAGCGCAACATCTGCGTCCCCTGCACCATCAATAATTCGCCTTTTGATTTCATCGGTGATGTGAGGAATAACTTGGATTGTCGCCCCCAGATAATCGCCACGACGTTCGCGCTTGAGAACTTCTTCATAAACCTTGCCAGTAGTAAAATTGTTTTTCTGCTGCATGGTAATGCGACTAAAGCGCTCATAGTGACCGAGGTCTAAATCGGTCTCCGCGCCATCTTCGGTCACATAAACCTCGCCATGCTGAAACGGGCTCATAGTGCCCGGATCTACATTAATGTAGGGGTCGAGTTTAAGCATGGTAATTTTGAGGCCGCGGGCCTCAAGGATTGCGGCTAGTGAAGCAGAAGTAATGCCCTTGCCCAGCGACGAAACTACACCACCGGTTATAAATATAAAACGTGTCATTAGTGCCCCATCTCTTGTGTCCGAATCAGCATTGCGCTGACACTTTCAGATGGACGATTATCTTACGTGAATGCCTCCAACAGCTCAATTGGATTTCTCGTTTGAGGGGCAATTAAAATTCTGCTGCACCCATTCCACTGTGAACGCACTCTCATCAGAGGGGCTGGCAGAATAGTTCTCAGCAACCCCGATACCCGGCACAAAGGCTAGTTGCTCAGCAATATAAATAAGCGGCAGCTGCTCCCGCAGCCAAGGCTCTATGCCAGCTTCTTGTAGAAGCTTCTTCAACGACTTGGTTGGTCGTCCTGGCATCTTCAATTCTTCGCCACCTTGGCGATAGCGAATTTGAGCATCCTCCATTCGCGATCTGTCAATACTCATTGTCGGCATACTGACCGAAGAAATAAGACGCAAACAACCATTGCCCGGCAATACACACTCTTGCGTATCCAACTGCCATGGCAAGCTTTGCTTAATTAGCTCCTGCGCAGGAGGCAGAGCGTAGAGCTTGCCAGCGTAGACAATTAGCCTGAAATCATTTGCTTGTACCAGCGTTCTAGTTTTTTGTTCAGTTGCATCAAAAGCAACAACGATGGCATTGAGTTTTCTCCAACCCACATCATCAAGCCCAAGACTAAGTAGCCAGTGACGGATTGCGTTTCTCAACCTACTCCGGGATAGCAATTGCAAAGCGCCTAAATTCAGTATCGAGCTCTCTTTTGTTGCCGCATCAGCGATATCAAGCTCTGCCAATGCCTGCATTAACTCATCTGCCTCTCCCAACAACTGACTACTTTTGGCCCAACAAGATCGATAGCTAGGCCAGCGCGTGGCGAGTAAAGGCAGCACCTCATTTCGGCAAAAATTCCTATCAAAGCGGGAGTCCCGATTACTTTCATCTTCAACCCAAGACAGCTGAGATGCCTTAGCGTAATCGAGCAGAGCCTGACGAGGCAGCGCAAGTAAAGGTCTGTATAAACGTCCTAGCCCGAGTCCACGTCTAGCGGGAATGCCAGACAGACCACTTGGCCCGGCACCCCGCATCAAACGCAATAGCATGGTTTCGTATTGATCATCAGCGTGATGAGCAAGAAGAAAAGTCTCGCCTGCGGCAATATCTTTTTCAAAGGCCTGATAGCGACAATTTCTCGCCGTGCTTTCGAGACCTTCCAGGTTATGTCCTAATTCAGAAAGAACATCAACAGATATTGAGGTGAGAGGCACATCAAGAGACGCGCACAGTGTTTCGCAGTGCCTCTGCCAAGAATCAGCATTGTCACTTAATTGATGATTTATATGTAATGCCCGAATGGACGAAAACCTTTTCTGTAGAACTAGACCATGAAGTAATACAACCGAATCCATGCCACCACTGAGAGCCACGCAAAGCGGTGCATCGGAGGCAAACTCATGCATGCTTTGGTTGATGCTCTTTAGCAATGAGGTCATGGCAAGAAACACACAAGGGTTAAAGTAAATTGTTTCAGAGCGCGGTTTGACATGGTTTCAGGCTTGGCTCAGCGCGAGCCTGAAACCAATGCTCGGTTGGGCTAGTGTCAGGACCGCCTTTATGGGCTTGACGAGACCTCGCTGATAGCTTTTTATTAGCAAACTAGCAACCAGCACCAGGCTACGCCAACCTTTTTCGAACTAACACTGAGCCGTCAATTGGCTCAATGCCAACTCAGTTCTAGCTGCTAATTCCATAGCTCATTAAGCGCTCGTATCGTCGGCTGACAAGTTCGTCCTCAGACAATTTGCTTAGCCGATCTAGTTGTTCTATCAGTGCCACCTTGATACTGGCGCATACACTGGCCACGTCTCGATGGGCTCCACCTAGTGGCTCTGGGATTGTATTATCTACTATCCCTAACTCTTCAAGGCGCTTAGAAGTCACTCCCATCGCTTCTGCCGCTGCTGCTGCATGATCAGCAGACTTCCAAAGTATAGTGGCGCAGCCTTCTGGCGTGATTACTGTATACGTTGAAAACTGCAACATGTTCAGCTGATCAGAAACCCCGATGGCTATGGCGCCACCAGAGTTGGCTTCACCTGTGACCGTCGCTATCAATGGCGTCCTAACCCGAGACATCATCGCCATGTTTTCAGCGATAGCCTCATTGATACCTCTTTCTTCTGAATCTATACCCGGGTAGGCGCCAGGTGTATCTATAAATGAAAAAACAGGCAACCTGTAACGCTCAGCTAATTTAATCAAACGTCGAGCTTTTCGGTAACCTTCAGGTCTCGGCATGCCAAAGTTATGCCTCACCTTCTCCTTAGTGCCGCGCCCTTTTTGATGACCAATAACCATTACTGGCCGGCCATCAAGCCTGGCCAAACCGCCGACAAGTGCCTGATCATCGGCAAACAACCTGTCACCGTGTAGCTCATCAAAATCTGTGAAAATTTGGCGAATGAAATCGTACGTATAGGGACGCTGAGGATGTCTAGCTACCTGAGAAACCTGCCACGAAGACAGATTTGCGAATATTTTTTTAGTCAGCTTAGTGCTTTTATCATGAAGGTTCTGAATCTCTTCATTGATATTAATGTCATTGTCAGTTCCGACAAGGCGCAATTCGCTGATTTTAGCCTCGAGTTCGGCAATGGGCTGTTCAAAATCTAAATAATTCGGATCCATTTTTTATCCAATATCTTCCACTATTACTGCACTAGCCGAGGGTTGATGGTCGGCTGTACTTAATTTCTAGCTTGTCTTTACCAAACTCTGATTTTAGCCTTTGAATTAAATCCTCGGCAGGAGAGACTTTCCACTGGGACCCGAGAATTATACACCCTCTAGAATCATTTCGTTGATAATTAACTACAACATGACAGCCCTCTATTGCTTCCGGCACTGCCTCATCTGGGATGTAATCTATAGAATTTGGCATAACATCAGACTGCTGCGCCGACTGTAAGGCAAGCTTATAAGGGCTGAGTATTGATGCCAATTTATCACTAAATCCAGTCGTTAAATTCGAAGCTTCTACGTTTAGTGCGAGCCGATTTGCAAATTTCTTGCGAGCCTGAGTTAAAGTCATAACTTCTTTTGCCCTACCACGCATACCACCAGAAAAATCGTCCGTACTGATCCCGCATTCCACGACCAGTATTAGGTCCTTCTGTAATAGCTCGCGGTACTTTTCATATTCTCTTGCGAATAGCCCCACTTCAAATCGGCCGCTGTGGTCATCTAAAGTCAGAAAAGCAATGGTATCTCCTGTCTTGCTCTTCATGGTTCGCACCGCATGGAGAATACCAGCAATAATCTGGTTGCCTCGCTCGGGCCTTAGTTTTGAAAGCCGGGTCTTAGTAAGATGCGACAGCTCCGGCAAAAATTCATCAATAGGATGTCCTGACAAATACAATCCTAGAGTCTCCTTCTCAGCAAGCAAACGCTGCTGCTCTTGCCAAGGCTGAAATAAATCGGTATCCGACAACTCAGGCTCGCTGGCATGGTCATCTGGGGCTATCTCCCCAAACAGATCTCCCACCCCGCTGGCTTGATTACGACTGCTCTGCTCCGCCGCCTTCATTGCCTGAGGAAGACTATAGCTGAGCAACGCACGGGCATAGTCGCAACTACCCTTTACCAAGCTATCCATTGCGCCAGAGCGCACTAGGGCCTCCATAGTTCGCTTATTTACAGTCTGCGAATCGACACGTTGACATACATCCAACAGACTAGAAAACAGCGCATCTTCTCTGGCTTTTAAAATACCTCCAACCGGGCCTTCACCCAAGCCTTTGATTGCACCCAAGCCATACACAATCTGACCGGCATCGTTGACAGTGAAATTAAACTGTCCAATATTGATATCCGGTGGGACTATTTCGAGCTTCATTGATCGGCACTCTTCGATCAACGTTACAACTTTTTCAGTGTTGTCCATATCAGCAGAAAGAACTGCCGCCATAAAATATGCCGGGTAATGAGTTTTAAGCCAAGCTGTCTGATAGGACACCAAGGCATAGGCTGCTGAGTGTGATTTATTGAAGCCATAGCCTGCGAATTTTTCCATCAAATCAAAAATAGACTCTGCAAGCTCCGCATCCACTTCCCTCGCTTTAGCCCCTTCCACGAATAATGTTCGCTGCTTGGCCATCACCGTCGGGTCCTTCTTACCCATCGCCTTACGCAAGATATCGGCACCACCTAAGGTGTAGTTCGCCAAAACCTGCGCAATCTTCATAACTTGCTCTTGGTAAAGGATTACGCCGTAGGTGTTGCCTAGCACTGGCTCTAGCTCAGGGTGCGGAAACTCAACCCTGGTCCTCCCGTGTTTACGGTCGATGAAGTCATCAACCATGCCTGACTGCAAAGGACCCGGTCTAAACAACGCAACCAAAGCGATAATGTCTTCGAAGGAATTGGGAACCTGACGCTTAATCAACTCCTTCATCCCGCGAGATTCTAGTTGAAATACAGCGGTGGTCTCTCCTTTCTGCAGGAGGCGATAGACCGACTGGTCGTTGAGGGGCAAATCATTAATGTCAACCAGGGGCGCGCCTTCAGCTTTTCTAGCGTTAATCATTTTCACAGCCCAATCAATGATTGTCAGAGTCCTTAACCCAAGAAAATCAAACTTAACAAGTCCAGCTGTCTCAACATCGTTTTTATCAAATTGGGTGACTAAATTTTGTCCGGTCTCATCACAGTACAATGGAGTGAAATCAGTAAGCTTAGTTGGGGCTATGACCACACCACCAGCGTGTTTACCAACATTCCTTGTGATGCCTTCCAGCTTATACGCCATCTCCATGATTTCTTGAGCGTCTTCATCACTGTCTACAAATTCCCCTAATAAAGGCTCATCTTCGAACGCTTTCTTTAAAGTAATCCCAGGTTCGAAAGGAATCAGTTTTGAGAGCTTATCGGCCAATGAGTAAGGCTTGCCCTGAACTCTGGCTACATCACGCACTACCGCTTTTGCCGCCATAGTGCCAAAGGTGATGATTTGAGATACTGCGTCTTTTCCATAAAGTTCAGCAACATGGGCAATTACCCGGTCTCGGCCATCCATGCAAAAATCCACGTCAAAATCTGGCATAGAAACCCGCTCTGGGTTCAAAAAACGCTCGAAAAGTAGATCGTATTTAAGTGGGTCTATGTCCGTAATGCCTAGCGCATAAGCAACGATGGAGCCCGCACCTGAACCACGACCTGGCCCTACCGGAATGCCGTTATCCTTAGACCACTGTATAAATTCCATCACAATCAGAAAGTAACCGGCAAAACCCATCTGATTGATAATCTTAAGCTCGGTCTCCAACCGCTCCATATAAGGAGCACGAACTTGCGGGTCATCAATGTTCTCACCGAGGATTGTTTCTAGTCTTGTTTCCAGCCCGTCTTCAGATATCTGCGAAAGATAATCTTCCAGCTTCACCCCTTCGGGCGTCGGGTAATTCGGCAAACACGGGGTTCCTAGGTCCAGTTCTATGTTGCACCGCTTGGCTATCTCCCACGCATTTTCTAACGCCTCGGGAATATCTACAAACAGAGCAGCCATTTCCTCCTGGGATTTGAGGTACTGCTGATCGGTATAGGTTCGAACTCGTCGCGGGTCATCGAGAGATCGTCTTTCGTTAATACAAACTCTAACCTCATGAGCCTCGAAATCGTCTTGCTTAAGAAAGCGGACGTCATTGGTTGCAACAACCGGACAAGAAGTCAGCTGCGCAAGCTCCAAGACTTTTTCGATATAGGCTTCTTCGTCAGGCTTTCCGAGACGCTGCAATTCCAGATAAAAACGATTAGGAAATAGCTCTTGCCACTCTTCCAGCAAAGATTTTGCATCTTCCTGCTCCCCTGCCAACAGAGCTCGGCCAACGTCGCCTAGCTGAGCCCCTGACAACGCAATCAACCCAGCAGTTCGCCCGGCGAGCTTTTCTTTAAGCAAGACGGCATCACTCAAGCCATTAGCATCGGTGTAAATCTCTGAAATTAGCTCTGTTAAATTCAGATAGCCCTGCTTATCCTGTGCCAGCAAAACTAGGTGTGACTGCAACCCCGTCTCTAAATCACGTACGAGAACATCACAGCCGCAAAGCGGTTTAATGCCGCTAGAAATCGATTTGTTGTAGAACTTGATAAGGGCGAAAAGGTTAGCAATATCGGTCATCGCAACGGCTGGCATTTTTAGCTCGAGCAGGCGTTCGATTAAAGGCGAGATGGTGACAAGCCCATCGCTTATTGAAAATTCAGTATGAAGTCTTAAGTGGGCGAATGCTTGCGCTGGTGAATTTTCAGGCATGGAGGTTTTATAATTTTGCTAATAATGAGAACGCTAATATACCACTTTTTAGCGAAAAGTTTAGCCAAGCAGGCGTGCTACAGGTGCAAATGTTTTTCTATGAATTGGACTAACTCCCAACAGGGCTAACGCCTTCAAGTGCTCCGCGGTTGGGTAGCCCTTATGCTTTGCGAATCCATAGCCGGGATATTTTAAATCCATCGCCACCATTTCCTTGTCTCGGGTAACCTTAGCGAGAACCGAGGCCGCCGAAATAGCCGGCACAAGAGAATCGCCCCTTACTACAGTTTCATATGGGTAATGCCATATTGGGGAGCGGTTGCCGTCGACATAAACAAAGGGCGGCTGCGGGTTCAGCTGACTAACAGCCCGCTTCATCGCCAGCAAGCTTGCCTGTAATATATTAAGTTCTTCGATCTCAGCGACGCTGGCCCTGGCTATGGCGTAGGCTCTGGCCTTTAATATTATTTGCTCGAAGCAACTTTCTCGCATTTTCTCAGTCAACTTTTTAGAATCTTTTAAGCCTAGGATTGGTCTGCGAGGATCCAAAATAACTGCAGCTGCGACTACATCGCCAGCCAAAGGCCCGCGACCAACCTCGTCGGTGCCTGCGGCACCCGCTAAATAAGATGTTATAAGTTCGATAATCTTCGCCAGGGGTTGGTTTTCAAAATTCAGGCTTTTATGCCAACCAAGGATTCGATTGCATTGACCGCTTGAGCGGAGGCACCCAATCTAATCCTCTTATGAATCGAGGTAAATTCTTTTAGCATAGCGGCCGTCGATTCTGGCTCAGACACAAACTTAATTATTTCACCACTAACAGCGTCCACTGTGACCTGGCCTTGCAAATATTCCGGGACTAACCGTTTGCCTGCCAACAAATTTGGCAGACCTACGTTAGGAATCTTCACCATTTTAGATGCTATAGCAAAAGTAAGTGCCGCTAATTTGTAACAAATAACCATCGGCCTTCGCAGCAGCAAAGCCTCTAGCGTGGCAGTACCAGAGGCCATTACAACAAAATCTGCGGCACTCATTGCCTGCCGCGAGTCATCCAACAAACAAAACTGTTCGCCACTCAGAAGGCCAAGCTGGCGCATGATGTCCCCAATAAGTCTTCTATTGTCGGCGCTGCTACAGGGTATCAAAAACCGTAGACTAGGGTTTCTCTGCAATGATTTGATCGCAGCGCCAAAGAAAATAGGCGCTAACCTGTTAATTTCACCGCTGCGACTCCCCGGCATTAAAGCAATTACTTTTGCGTCTTGGTCAATCCCGAGCTCTGCACGGACTTGCTGTTTTGCGTCTGTAAACCCTATTTGATCCGCTAGTGGGTGGCCAACACACGCCACTTTTATGCCATGGTCTTTATAAATCTGGGTCTCGAAAGGAAATAAGGTCAGCATCAAATCCACTGCCTTTTTAATAGCTACAATGCGTTTTGCACGATAAGCCCAAACGCTAGGACCCACATAGTGAACCGTCTTAATGCCCGCATTATGCAGTTCGGATTCTAGGCGAAGATTAAAATCAGGCGCGTCGATACCAATAAAGGCCAGTGGCGGGTTCGCGACAAAGTATTCGCGCAATTGGCGCTTAATCCCGAACAACTCAGGTAAGCGACCCAAAGGCTCTACGAAACCCATTACCGATAGTCGATCCATCTCAAACATCGACTGACACCCAGCGGCGATCATGGCGTCACCGCCAATACCTACAAATTGGGCATCTGGGTGGCGCTTGCGCATTTCGAGAATCAGGCTTGCCCCAAGAATGTCGCCAGATTTCTCGCCGGCGACAATTCCAAAAATTAGAGGTTTACTCATACGTCGTAACCGGGTCCTGCGGCTTTAGTTTTTTCACTATCAAGACAGGCGAGAACGACCTTCGCGCCGCGTTTGGCCAAATCCATAGAGGTGACTTGACCGATACCGCTATTGCCATCTGTAATCAGTACGACTTTATCGTTCAAGACAGTTTCCTCAATTCGGGTTTTCCTAACTTAATCATGAATTGCAGTTAAGTGGAACATCCAACGTTCATTCAATTAGCAAAAGGGACTAAGTGAGCCGCCCCAAGCATCACAAAGCACTATTGAGTAATCGCTCCACCAGAGCCGCTCCTACCCACGAGCCAAAGCCTAGCAAAAGATAAAAAGAAAACCGCGAAAGACTACCAATATCGAACGGCCATTCTGAAACTCACTCGATCCTTGCTTCCATCGCTAACAAAACGATTATATTATCCGTTATCTGATCCGACCCTATTAGCAGTTTGACTTTTTGCTGTCTAATTTGCGCTCTTAGCAACGCAAGCTCCTCGCGTTTATGAGCTTGAATTCGTCGATGTATGCCCCGCACGGGCAAAACCAACGCTGTCACTGTTAGCACCAACATGATTGCCCCAAAAACGCTTGCGCCGATAATTACAGAATCAGGACGAAAGGCCATATGTCCAGTTATAGACATAAGAATGATGATTAACAGAGCGCTCTGTACGCCCTGCCGGGCAAAAGGCTTGAACGAGTCCGCGTCGAGAAGATTTACCTCCGGCAACCGTTTCGCCATCTGCGATAAGTATGACGCTGTCCAAATTAGCTCGAATGAAAACTTTCCCATCCCCCAGCCGATCAGAGCATTCGCAACCACACTAACAGCGAGCAATAGGTTCCAATTCGAAGGCTGAAAACCGCGAAGTTCTGGATCTGGCACAATCAAAAACAAGACAAAAAACGCCAGCCAGCTGACAAAACCAGCAAGAGTCAGAGTGATTCCTTTCGGCACATGGACATCGTCTTGAAGCGCGAATCCGGCTTTCAGTTCTTCAATACGTGCGCTACTCCAATTCCGCAAATACCAATGAGCAATCGGCAGGTAACCGATCAAAACCATCGCGGTCAAGTTCGAACGTAACACGATCGACGGAACTTCACCGCTGAGTGTTTGCCTTACTAAACCGGCTTCACTTGCAATCATTAGATAGAAGAAAAAGCAGATTGTGGAAACAATCATTCCAGTTAGATACGCAGGTACCGGACTTATTTCGATCAGACGATGTGCTAAAGGTTTCAATAGCTGATCCTTACTGCAGTTTCATATGCTCTGCTGAGGTGTTAGCGTCGCTAGCATGGGCTGACCTTAATGTTGGCAGCTTAAAGCTTCTCTCTTCGCAAGTGGCACCTGAAACTTTGCCAGATATACCCTCTCGCAACTGACGATTGATGGGGCATTAAGAAGTATAAGAATAGGAACAAAGAGCGTGCTATGTTAACGATGAATGCCTTTTCCAGAGGCAGCCACTGAGTTGAGCAATAGAGAAAGCTCAGCACAATTTAACGTCAAAGCTTCTATTTGGCTAATCGCATCTTGCAAGGATAGCTGTCGCTTATAAAGGATTTTAAACGCTTCACGAATCTGCTTGATTGTTGCTTTCTCAAAACCCCTGCGCTCGAGGCCTATAGTATTGACACTTCGAACGGCCGCAGGCTGTCCGCTAACGATAACGAATGCTGGCACGTTGTGGTCAATATGGGTCATTCCACCAATCATCGCATGGGGGCCAATTTTTAGAAATTGATTAACCCCTGAAAGACCACCTAAAATCGCCCAATCACCAACTTCAACGTGACCCGAAATGCCGGAATTGTTAGCAAATACAGTATTGGAACCGACAATACAATCATGAGCCACATGTGCATATGACATCATCAGGTTGTTATCACCTACGCGGGTAATACTTCCTCCCGCCTCAGTGCCACGGTGGATGGTAACGCCTTCACGAAAAATATTGTTATCACCAATTTCAAGCCATACATCTTCGCCTGAAAACTTTTTATCGGCAGGATCTTCGCCAACCGAACTGAATTGATAAATGCGATTGCCCTCGCCCATAGTCGTGTTCGAGCGGATCACAACGTGCGAATCAATTACGCTATTCGCGCCAATGACCACGTTAGGTCCAATAATACTCCAAGGACCAACCGCTACACCCTCACCTAAAACGGCGCTAGGGTGAATTCTCGCGCTGTCATCAATCGACATCAACTTTCCTCTCAGCACAAAGAATGGTCATAGTACCTACCGTCTCATCACCAACACTCGCCTTGGCGGCGAATCGGAAGATGCCTCGACGGTTAGTAATGATTTCAGCGTATAGCATTAGCTTGTCTCCAGGTACTACTGGGCGTCTGAGGCGGAGATT
>MDTF01010888.1_pt1 | contig 17824 bp, 14 predicted proteins | sample 811191 | NCBI WGS metagenome assembly MDTF01 (sample SAMN05326649, study PRJNA326480) | marine metagenome | isolation source: seawater | place: Southern Ocean | collected 2011 | reverse complement strand
ATTTTTGATATTAACCAAAATTTAATGTTGATTTAACATTGGAAACCTTAAATTTATTTACTAAATATAGTACATTTGCGCTAAAATTATTACATTATGAAATACAAACTAGACGCTACAGATCAAAGTATACTGGATATGCTTATTGAAAATACTAGAACTCCTTTTACAGATATTGCAAAAAAGCACGGCATCTCAGCAGGAACCGTACATGTGCGTGTTAAGAAAATGGAGGAAGCTGGTTTTATTACAGGGTCTTCTTTGCGTTTAGACTACAGTAAATTAGGCTATTCATTTATTGCCTATGTTGGTATTTATTTACAGAAAACCTCTCAAACTCAGTTTGTGTTAGAAAGAATAAATGAAATACCTTTTGTAACCGTTGCCCATGTTACTACAGGAAAGTTTAATATTTTCTGTAAAATTAGAGCTAAAAGCACAACACACGCAAAAGACATTATATATTTGTTAGATGATATTGAGGGTGTTACCCGTACAGAAACAATGATTTCTTTAGAGGAGAGTATCAATGACAAGAAACGCTTAATGCATTCTATTTTTAGATCATTATAAACACATCAACCTTATTTACAAAACCCACTATACTAGTGGGTTTTTTCTTTTTTATGATAATTTATTAAAGAACACAACTTCTTTTTTGAACTTAGGTTAAGCAATATACAGATAGCCTTTAAGAATTTTGATAATGTAAGAATGCTTTATGGATTAAGTCATTAGAGACTTTTTGGTTTATTTTAAAAACCCCAAAATCTTCTAATAATACAAACAGTACTTCGCCACCTCTGTTTTTTTTATCAAATTGTAATAAACCAATAATGGCGTCTATCTCAAGGGTGCTAAAGGATCTTTTTTTGAAATGATTGAGAATTAATTGGGTTATCGCCGCTTGTTTGTTGTTATCAAAATTTAGTAATTCACTAGATATAAAGGTTGTTAGAATCATTCCAATAGCAATGGCTTCTCCGTGTAATAATGTGGCTCTGTCTTTTTGTTCTAAACAAAAAGATTCAATAGCATGACCTAGAGTATGACCATAATTTAATAATTTTCTAATGCCTAATTCATTTGGGTCTTTAGTAACTATGCTATTTTTTATCTTTATAGATTCCCAAATAAGATTTTCAGTGCTTTGAATATTATTTACATCAAACCCTTGTACTAGGTTCCAGTAAGTTTCACTATCTATAAGGCCATGTTTTAATATTTCTGCATATCCAGAAGTAACTTCTTCTTCGGGCAATGTCTTTAAAAAACAAGTGTCAATTACTACTAACAGAGGATTGTTTATGACTCCTATTTGATTTTTAAGCACTCCTAAATCAACACCGTTTTTACCACCTATAGATGCATCTACCATAGCTAATAATGAGGTTGGAATGTTTATAAACTCGATTCCTCTCTTAAATGTTGACGCTACAAAACCGCCCAAATCTGTTACAACCCCGCCACCAAGGTTAATGAGTAAACTATTTCTGTCTGCTCCTTTTTTGGCCAATACATTCCAAAGATGTGTGCAGGTTTCTATTGTTTTGTTTACTTCTCCAGCAGCAATGGTTATTGTTTCTAGTAAAGTGCTTGTACCAGATAGCCTTAAAAAAGAAGGGAAACAGTGCTCTTGAGTATTGGCGTCGACCAGTACAAATATTTTTGTAGGTTTTAATGTGTCTATAGCGGTTTGTAGGGATGCCCATGCACTTCCATTGCAATATATGCTTCCTCGTTGCTTTACTATCTGTTTTTCCATAATAGGTAAATATTATTTATCTAAATCTAATACTCGCTATAAGATCTAAAATTAGTTAAATTTAGAATAACAAAACTATAGCATTGTATTTCAACGACCATCAAAACTAAGTATATTTGTAAGAGAAATATTGCACTATGACTTTACGCACCCTTTTTGACAATACACAAACGGCATTTAAGCTTAAAAGCGATTCTGAATTAGAACGTGCTTATTTTTTATTTAAAATGATTTCTAAAGAGCCTCTAGTGCGCATAGGGACTGCGGCTACAAAGGTAGCTTTACATCTTAACCTACCTGTTGAGGGCTTGATTCGTTCTACAGTGTTTGACCATTTTTGTGGTGGAGTTAATGAAAAAGACTGTATGGCTGTTGTCGATAACCTAACACGTGCGGGAGTGTATTCTGTGCTTGATTACTCTGTAGAAGGAAAGGAGCACGAGACACAATTTGATGCTACAATGCAAAAAGTGTTAGAGCTCACCAAATTTGCAGAACATAAAGATGCTATGCCGTTTTCTGTATTTAAACCAACAGGTTTTGGACGTTTTAGTATTTGGCAAAAAATTACTGAAAAAGAAACTTTAAGTGAGAATGAAATAGGGGAGTGGCAGCGCATAAAAGCGCGATATGAAACTGTTTGTAATACAGCTCACACGTGTGGTATTTCACTTTTAATAGATGGAGAGGAGTCTTGGATGCAAGAGGCTGCAGATGATCTGTGTGAGGCAATGATGGTTAAATACAATACAGAAAAGGCAATTGTATTTAATACACTGCAATGCTACCGTTGGGATCGCTTAGAGTATTTAAAACAACAACATGCCAAGGCAAGAGCCGGGGGTTACAAATTAGGATTTAAAGTTGTAAGAGGTGCATATATGGAAAAAGAAAATGACCGTGCACAAGAAAAGGGGTTGCCGACACCCATTTGTGAAAGCAAACAAGCAACCGATGATAATTTTAACGGAGTCATGGAGTACATTTTAGACCATCTAGATGACATATCCTTATTTCTAGGAACACATAATGAAGAGAGCAGTTATATGGCATTAGAGGCCCTTAAAACGAAAGCTATAGGCAGAAAAGACCCTAGAGTATGGTTTGGGCAATTATATGGTATGAGTGATCATATAAGCTACAATCTAGCCACTGAAGGGTATAACGTAGCTAAATACATTCCATTTGGTCCTGTTAAAGATGTAATGCCTTACCTAATTCGTAGGGCAGAAGAAAATACTTCTGTGGCTGGACAAACAAGTAGAGAGCTTACTTTGTTAAAGAAAGAAAAGACAAGAAGAAAGGTGTAATACGTCAATTGTCTTAAATGTTATTTCCATCTTCAGGCAAGGTTCTTTTTTTTGGGTTTGAAATACCCTAGTTGCTAGGGTAAAAGCTTCAGAATATGAAGTATATTTAATTTTAGTTCTTTTTAAAAACAATTAAACAAGCCCCATTTTTGATGGATTAAAGCTCCAGGCTAACATTCTGCTATGTTTATTACCTATTTCCATAACAATTGTTTTGTGAGTAGCTTTTGCTTTATCTAGTTGTTTGTAAAGTTTGTTAAGGTGTGCTTTGTTTGAAACAAGTGTAGTGAAAATACCCACCTGCTCTTTGTGAGCAATACTTTGTTTAATCATTCTTTTAACAAATAGCGCTTCACCACCGTTGCACCAAAGTTCATTCGCTTTTCCTCCAAAATTCTGCGTCAGTTCTTGTCTAAAGGCATAGCCTTTGTCTGCAGAGATATTAGCTAGTTTGCGCATGGTTCCTTTATTTGCTTCAATTTCACTGGTATGAAAAGGTGGGTTGCAAATGGTGACATCATAATACTCACCCTCTCTAATTGCATTATTAAATATGTTTGCGTTATTCTCCTGATACCTGATTTTAATTTTTTTATTAAGACCCTTTGTTGCTGATACAATTTTTTTTGCTGCAGTTATAGATTCTTGGTTGATATCAACACCTACCATTTCCCAATTAAAAAGTTGTGCGCCAATAATTGGATAAATGCAATTAGCACCAACCCCAACATCTAACACCCTATAGTTTGAGGTGTCATTAATATCATCTATGTGTTGATCTAGGAGTGTCTTTACATGACATAGGTAGTCTGCTCTTCCAGGAACTGCTGGGCAGAGATATCCCTCAGGAAGTGTATAATCTCTTAGTTCATAATGGTGAAGCAGTAGCGCCTTGTTGAGCTGGAGTACCGCTTGTGGATCTGCAAAATCTATAGTTTGGTTTTGATGATCATTTGTAAACACAAACGCTTCTAGATCTGGATTTGAATCACTTAATGTTTCAAAATTATACGGCTTACTATGTGGGTTCTCTGGGTGCATTACTTTTTATTTTACTATTTGTTGCTTTTAAAAATAATTTTTAGACGCTATGTTTTGCCTATGCTTTTATTGTACTATAACTGATCGAACTGTTGCTACTTCATTACAGTTTTCAACGACCATTTTCAAATTTATTTTTTGAACAACACCTTCTATAGCATATACTTTGCAGGAATCGAGTTTGGTATTGCTTTCTCCAAAAATAACATCTCCACCTTTGAGTAGAGTAGAGATTGCTGTGGTGTCTAAACTATTGTCTTTTAAAACTCTAATAGTCTGTATTGAAAAAACACGTTCTTTAATTCTAATATTTTTAAGAGTGCGCGCATCAGGTCCATAATCACACCCTGCTTTTTTTCCATTTAAAAAGAAAAACAAAAGGAGGAGCCCAATAATGAATCCAAATCCATAAAATCCAAATCTTTTTGCAATGTTCATTTTTTAAAATTTGGCGGTTACACGTAGATTAAAAACTCTTGGAGATAAGTAGTTAGGTATCGAGTATTGAACTTTGGTATACACATCTCTTACAAATGTATTAGAAATAGAGTTTTGCACATCAAATATGTTGAATATTTCTGCGCCAAGAGTTAGTTCTTTAAATAATTTAAAAATGCCATCTTCTTTTGGTCTGTCTTGATCTTTAATTACATAAAGAACTCCTAAGTCTACTCTTTTGTAATCTGGCAATCGTTCTTGAAAATTATAAGGATCTGCATAACTAGGAGAGCCTCCCGGGAGCCCTGTGTTGTATTGTAGGTTTAAGTACCCTTTTAAATTTGGCACCACCTTAACGTAATCTTGGAATAACATTCCTATTTTTAAACGTTGATCTGTTGGTCTAAAAATATATCCTCTATCTTCAATATTTTCTTCAGTTTTTAAATACCCTAAGCTAATCCAACTCTCTGTGCCAGGAACAAACTCTCCTGCCAGACGCAGGTCAACCCCGTAAGCATAAGCAACAGCATTATTTCTTGCTCTATACCGTATCCTAACATTGTCTAGGGTATATGGGTTTACATCTGTTAGCTTTTTATAGTAAACCTCACTATTGAGAGTAAATGGTCTTTCCCAAAGATCAAAACTGTAATCGTTACCCAAAACAAGGTGAATTGATTTTTGCGCTTTTACTGCAGGACGAACAGTACCTGTCGAATCTCTTAATTCTCTGTAAAAAGGTGGTTGATGATACACCCCACCAGAGAGTCTAAACAGCATGTCCATATCCCAACCTGGTTTTACACTTACTTGGGCTCTAGGACTCAATACTGTTTGTGTATTACTTACAATATCCTTACCGCTAACGGTCCAGTTGTGAGCTCTTACTCCAGCATTTAACCAAAGGTCACTGCTTCCAATGTTAGTTCTACGGCTCCATTGCCCGTAGCCACTTAAACGATCTATTTGCACGTCATTTTGAGCACGAATCTCTGTATAGGGTACTATTGGAGATGTAAAAGGCTCATAGGGCTGTAAATTAGCAAAATCAATAACAGGAGGACGAATAGAAAATCCAGCAGAATCTATAATTTCATATTCTTGTACTCGGTCTCTAATATCTTCATGGGTATATTTTATACCGTACTCAATTTCGTTTTCTCCAATACTTGCATTTCCTTTATGTTCTAGATTTATAATAAGCGCATCAAGGTTGTTTCTAGCGTGTGTAAGTTGAGAGCCAATACCCTCACTAAAAGTAACATCACCTAAAGTTTCACCTCCAATACTGGTATCTACATCTCCTAACCTGTATTGCGCAAAAATATCAAAGTATTCTTGTTCTTGTGTTTGGTAGATAGAGGCAATAAATTTTGCTGTAAAGTTTTGAGAAGCTACGTAGGTTCCTTTTAAGGCGCCAAAGTAGGTGTCATATTTATCTTCCTCTTGTCCTTCATAAAAAACAAGTAATGCTATAGGGTCTGCTAGAGTTCCAAAGTTTGTTTGTCTTGTTAATGGCTCATAGCTGTACTTATTAATTGCTACGTTTCCTAAAAAACCTAATTCAAATTTATTACTAAACTTGTAAGTGAGATAGGCTTGACCATCTAAGAAGGGAGGCCTAAAATTAGTTTGGGTCTCTTTTGCATTTACAAAGAGGCTATTATCTCTGTAGCGTAAACCAACTAGGCTTGTAAACTTTCCATCGTTAGAAATGCCACCAGCAGAGACACTCACACCAAGTAAACTGGCATCTAGACTAGCCTCAAGGTTTGTAGGTTTTCGATACGTAATGTCTAGTACAGAAGATAATTTATCACCAAATTTGGCTTGAAACCCCCCTGAAGAAAAATCAACACTAGAGGTGAGCTCATCATTTACAAAACTTAGCCCTTCTTGTTGGCCACTTCTTATTAAAAAAGGTCTGTATACTTCAATTTCATTTACATATACTAGGTTTTCATCATAGTTACCACCTCGAACGGCGTATTGTGTACTAAGTTCATTGTTACTATTTATTCCTGGCAATGAGGTTAGCAAACTAGTAACCCCGCTAATTGCAGAGGGCATTCTTCGAATTGCATCTGGACTAAGTGATGTTATTCCTTGGATACGCTTATTTTCCCTTCCAGATATTACTACGGTGGCAATTTGTTCAATATCTGTTTTCATTACAGGATTAAATTCAAAATCCTCATTGTTTGATAGATTTAGCGTTGCTTGAACATTTTTATGACCAATATGACTATAGGTAACTTGCACATCCTGGTTGGCTGAAATTTCAATAAGGTAATACCCATAAAGATCTGTAACAGATCCAGTACCTCCATAGGTAATATTAACGCTAGGAATTGGCTGGTTAAACAAATCTAGAATTACACCACGAACGGTCGCTTTTTGAGCTAAGAGTGAAGTGGTAAATAATATTATGAAAATTAACAGGTATTTAGTAAGTGTTTTCAAAAGCGAATATTAAAGTTTTTTTCTGAAAAATATAGCCTCAAATGTAGTGCTATTTCCAACATTATCAGTCACTATTAATCTTAAATTGTTTTGAGTTTCAGCAGCTATTTCATCCGTAAAAGTATAGGTTATAACGTCTTTCTTGTAATTATATTCCATCAATATAAAGATTCCATTTATAGTAGCTCTATACTTGCTTATACCGCTGTGTGTATCCTTAATTTTAATTTTTAAAGTGTTGGTTTTGCTATTCCATTTTCCATCTGTAAAATTATGCGCTTTTATAGTAGGGGAGACGGTATCCATTGCTAGGACATAAGAGCCCATAGTTCTTGTTCTAGCTGTAAGAGTATTGTTTTCACGTCTGGTAGTTGTGTAGTATGGTATTTTTGTATAGTTTAATCTACCAATATATAACTTGTTTTTATCAAGCCCTTTGTAGTTGGTAATATCCATACTTATAGAGATGTTTTTGTGTACCGGCACATTATCTTGATGAAAGTGTAGCGTATCACCAGAGGTCTTTATGTCTAAATACGCCCCTTCATACAAGGCATTCTTCGGGACATACACCTTGAAGTTGCCTTTACTAATTCTACTTGCGGTTGCAGAAGGAACATATTCTAGTGCTTGGTTTAGTTTTTTAGAGCTTGTAATAGTATCTTTTTTGCCCTGCACAGGTATTGAGATGTAGGTTAAATTTCCCTTATAATCTTTAATAGAGATGCTGAAGTTGGAAGCATATCCGTCTAAAACAGTAATAAGCCCTCTGTCATCATCTTGTTTAATGATACTTAGTGGGTTGTTTGTTTCACGAAACAATTTTTGAACTCGAGATTTATTTGTCTTGAAATTTTTATAATCTATATATCTATTTATGTAGCGTGTTTCGTCAAATGAGAACTTTTCAAAGACGATGTCTATTTTTCTTTTTCCGTTATTGCTAGTTTTAATACTGTACACACCATTTTTATTTGAGGCTCCATTTTGTTGATCATTGGTAGATACTCCAAAACCAATTTTTCCATAAGCCGAAATCTTCTCTGTTTTATAGGTGCCATCTTTTTGCTTTATTAACCTAAGTTTCACAGGAGCTTTAGATTTATTTACAGTAGCGTCGTCACTCATTGGATAGGCATATACCGAATTTATAATTGGATTTTTGGTATCTAATATATCCACGCCAAACAACATTGGGTTCATTGGCCTAGATGCGCCGTCCCGTATTTCATAATGAAGGTGTGGGCCGCCACTGCTACCAGAATTACCAGTATATCCAATAATATCTCCCTTTTTTAATGTTAATAACGAAGCTTCTGGAAATAGCTCAATTTCGTAGCTTTCTTTTTTGTATTGATTGTCTTTTACATAATGCTGGATTGCTCCTTGAAATTTTTGAAGGTGAGCGTATACCGTAGTGTACCCATTAGGGTGTTTAATGTAAAGTGCTTTTCCAAAGCCATAATGTCCTACTTTAACTCTGCTTACATAACCATCTGCAGGCGCGTAAATTGGAATCCCACTTCGTTGCTGTGTTTTAATGTCAAGGCCGCTATGAAAATGGTTGTTACGAAGTTCACCAAAGCTCCCAGAAAGTATCAAGGGGATGTCTAGTGGCTTAGAAAAATAATTTTGAGGAATACTGTTTTGAGCCTGTAATTGAAAAGTTACAAAAACGAGCAGAATGCGTAATATGTTCATAATGTGATTAAATCTTGCTACTATAAAGGGAAGTATCACACAAATATTGTGATAGTCTTCCAATAAAACAAAAATTAATGCAAAAGAGTTTGTTTATTAGAGTGGGTCGGTTAACTTTGTAGGTATAGTATTGAAATAACCAACATATGAGTTCTATTATAGAACAAGTTGATTCTCTAGAGAATAAGATTAGCAAACTCTTGCGCATATTTACAAAACTAAAGCAGGACAAAGCAAGTTTGGAACATGAGGTCAAAACATTAAAAGAACAGCACAGCAGGTTTTCTTCTGAAATTTCAGAATTAACAACAACATGTAATTCTTTAAAATTGGCAAATTCAATGCTTGGCAGCGACCAATATAAACGAGATACAAAACTCAAAATAAATGCTCTTGTTCGGGAAATTGATCAGTGTATTACACACCTTTCTGAGTAGCAATTAAATATGTCAAACCAATTAAAAATAAAACTTTCTATAGCAGACAGGGTATACCCTTTAACAATACATCCAGACCAAGAAGAAGGGCTGCGTAAAGCCGCTAAGAAGATAGAAAGTATGATTAAAAAGTTTGAAAACAGCTATGCAGTGAGAGACAAGCAAGATGTTCTTGCAATGTCTGCACTACAATTTGCAGCACAAGTAGAGCAAAAAAATATTGATACGGTAGAGGGTGGAGCAACAGTGGTGCATAAAATTAAAGCACTAAATGACTTGTTGCAAGACAAGCTAACGTAACGTTCTTTAAAATAAAAATAGGTTACTGCCTACATTAATATACATTTTGGTAAACTCAACAGAAATTTTTTTGAGAAGGATGAGTTAAAGTTGTAAAAGCGCGCCGTCTTCGAGCGGATTCTTGATCAGCTTATTAGTCCTAAACTTTATTCAAAGGGGTTTACGCAAATCAAATATTGATGTAGGCTTTTTTATGCCCTTTTTTAGGGCGCAAACAATAAACAACAACCGCTAGATTTCTAGCATATTAACTATAAATAAACACAATTATGGACAATATAGTTACCATTATAATAATAGGAGTTGCAGCTTTAGTCGTTGGCTTTTTTATAGCCAAAATGCTAGAGAAAAATAATGCAACTACCGCCATAGCGTCTGCCAAGAAGGAAGCTACTAGTATTCTTAAGGATGCAGAAAAAGATGGAGAGTCTTTAAAGAAAGACAAAATGCTTCAAGCTAAAGAGCGTTTTATTGAATTAAAATCTGAACACGAAAAAGTAATCAATAGCCGTGAACGCAAGATGGTTGATGCAGAGAAGCGCACTCGAGACAAAGAATCTCAAGTGTCGAGTGAGCTGGCGAAAAATCGAAAATCAAATGATGAGCTAGAGTCAAAAAAGAATAATTATACAGAGCGTTTAGATTTTATTGAAAAAAAAACAGCTTGATATTGATAAAATGCACAAAAGCCAAGTAGCACAATTAGAAGTGATTTCTAGTTTATCTGCAGATGAGGCTAAAAATCAACTAATGGAAACCCTAAAGGATGAGGCTAAGACAGCTGCTATGAAGTTTATCCAAAACTCTGTTGAAGAGGCTAAAATGACAGCTCAGCAAGAAGCCAAGAAAATTATCATTAGCACGATCCAGCGTATTGGCACAGAAGAAGCTGTGGAGAACTGCGTTTCTGTATTTAACTTAGAGAGTGACGATGTAAAAGGTAGAATTATAGGTCGTGAAGGAAGAAACATTAGAGCTATTGAGGCTGCTACTGGTGTTGAGATTATTGTAGATGACACGCCAGAGGCTATTATACTTTCATGTTTTGATAGTGTAAGAAGAGAGATAGCAAGACTATCATTACATAAACTGGTAACTGATGGAAGAATTCATCCAGCCCGTATTGAAGAGATTGTTAAGAAGACCTCTAAACAAATTGAAGAAGAGATTATTGAAGTAGGAAAACGTACCGTTATTGATCTTGGAATACACGGGTTACAGCCAGAACTTATTAAAGCAGTAGGACGTATGAAATATCGTTCTTCATACGGTCAAAACCTATTACAACACTCTAGAGAAGTTGCAAAATTATGCGGTGTAATGGCAAGTGAGCTAGGTTTAAACCCAAAACTAGCTAAACGAGCAGGTTTGTTACACGATATAGGTAAAGTGCCAGAAACAGAAACAGAACTACCCCATGCAATTTTAGGTATGCAATGGGCAGAAAAGTATGGAGAAAAGCCAGAGGTGTGTAATGCAATTGGAGCGCACCACGACGAGATAGAGATGACCAGCTTACTTTCACCAATAGTACAAGTTTGTGATGCAATTAGCGGTGCAAGACCAGGAGCAAGACGCCAAGTGCTAGATAGTTATATTCAGCGTTTAAAAGACCTAGAAGATATTGCCTTTGGTTTTGGTGGTGTAAATAAAGCCTATGCTATACAAGCAGGTAGAGAATTACGTGTGATGGTAGAAAGCGAAAAAGTAACAGATGAAAAAGCAGCACAGTTATCTTTTGAAATTTCTCAAAAGATCCAAACTGATATGACCTACCCAGGACAGGTTAAGGTAACAGTAATTAGAGAGACTCGAGCAGTTAATATTGCTAAGTAAGCCTCTGTTTTAAAAGTATTAAAGGCCTTAGAAATAGTTATATTTCTAAGGCCTTTTTTGTTGTCTCAAAATGTAGAAGAAGATTTTAGTTTTAAGGCTTTATTCTATCAAGGTCACTTCCAGTAGGACTTTCAAAACCCTCCAAGCCAAAATAAGGCACCGCAGCTATTAAATGATCAAATATATCTGCTTGAATACGTTCATAGTTTTCCCATTTTTTGTCATACGTAAAACAGAAAATCTCCATTGGTATTCCTTTATCTGTTGGTGGTTGGTGTCTTACCATTAAAAACAAATCAGAGTTTATTTTGTCATTCTCCAATAAATAAGACTCTGCGTAATTTCTGAAGACCCCTAGATTTGTTTGATTTACACCATTTACAGAGAGCGTCTTGTCTATTTTGGCACTTGTATTGTGCATTAGGTTTTGTTTCTCTTTGTGGGCTACATAGGGAGCAATAAGTTCTATTTTGTTAAAATCTTCTAACATCTCTGGGCTAAGAAAACAAACCTTGTTTTGTTTTAAGTAGATTGATCTTTTTATTCTACGTCCTTTACTTTCTTGCATACCTCGCCAGTTCTGAAAACTATCTGCAATTAAGCTATAGGTAGGAATGGTTGTAAATGTATTGTCAAAATTTTGCACAATTACAGTAGCAAGGTTTATTTCTGTTACATGACCGTCTGCTCCAAACTTACTAAAGGTAATCCAGTCTCCAATACGTACAATGTCATTAACAGAGACCTGTATGCTAGCAACAAAGCCTAAAATAGTATCCTTAAAAATAAGCAATATCATTGCAGAAGTTGCCCCTAAAGTTGCCACACTCTTAAAGTTAAAGCTGGTTAAAACATTAACAATAAAAAATATTCCAACACCCCATGCAAAAATCATTAAGATTTGCACATAACTCTGTAAGGGCTTGTCATAATAACGTTCTTTAGTTCCAAAGTAATTCCGTGTGGTGCGTAAAACACTTCTAAAGACAAGTATGGAGAGAACAACAAAGTATGCAGAAAGCCCTTTTTCAATCCAGACAAAAGTCTCAGCAAAAGAATTAAAAATAATAGGTAGTAGTTGCCAAACGATAATGAAGGGAACAAAATGTGCCACAAACCTTGGAAAATTACTTTCCATTAAAAAATCATAAAAGCCTCGTTGTGTTGGATCATTAAAGATTTTAAAAACTTGAATTACTATATTACGTACTAGAATATCTATTAAAAAAACACAAAGCCCAATAATTAATACATTTAAAATAATACCAAGTACAGCAGCAGCAATGACGTCCATGCCAAGGCTGTAAAAGTGCTCTTTAAAAAAATTTGCGTAAGTGTATATAAAACTAGTATTCATTATAGATAGTTGCGTTCAACATAAAAGGGCCCAAAAGGTACCACAGAGCAAAGTACGGCAATAAATAGCTTTTTAACACTCCAATTTAGTAGTTGTGATACGTATACAGCAAAAGCAATATAGAGTAAGAACAATACTCCATGGGCCATCCCAACAACTTGAACTAGCTGTGGTAGTTCCCAAATATATTTTAAAGGCATCGCTATCCCCAATAATATTAAGAATGAAACAGCCTCTAGTGTACTTATTATTTTAAAAACTTTAATGGTTTTTTTCAAAATAGATATTTTAAGCAAAGATAGCAGGCAGTGGCTTAGTAATTGATTTTTTTAGAAAACTTTTAATCTATGTTTTATAACAAAATAGTACCTTACATTTTTTAATTTCAGAAAATTTAAAACCATGAAACCAACTGTATTAAGTACCATACTCATACTTTTTTTAGTTTTTGCTTCTTGTACTAAAAATGAAAACACATTAAACACAAAAGAATCTTTTAATATCGCGTATGAAAAATTTACTCTAGAGAACGGTCTTGAGGTTATTTTACATGTAGATAAAAGTGACCCTATCGTTGCTGTTGCAACAGTAATGCATGTAGGGTCTAACCGTGAAAAACCAGGAAAAACTGGTTTCGCTCATTTCTTTGAGCACATGTCTTTTAATGACAGTGAAAATGTTCCTGTAGGCGCCAACCGTAAAATGATTCCAGAGTGGGGAGGAAGCCGTAATGGTGGAACTTGGAGTGACGGGACCATCTATTATGAGGTTGTTCCTAAAGATGCTTTTGAGAAAATCCTTTGGATTGATAGCGATCGATTTGGTTACATGTTAAACACAGTTACTAAAGAGGCCTTAGAGCGAGAGAAGCAGGTGGTTAAAAATGAAAAACGACAACGCGTAGACAATGCAGCTTATGGATATACCGATGAAATTATACGCAAAAACTTATATCCACAAGGACACCCTTACAGCTGGACTGTTATTGGTGCATTGCCAGATTTGCAAGCAGCTACTCTAGATGATGTAAAAGAATTCTACAGAGATTACTACGGAGCCGCTAACGCCTCTCTAGTGATTGCAGGAGATATAGATATAGAAGACACAAAAAAATTAGTACAGCAGTGGTTTGGTGAGATTCCTAGGGGTCCTGAAGTAGAAGTCATGCCTGCTATGCCTGTAACCTTACTAGAAACAAAGTCTTTATTTTTTAAAGATAATTTTGCCAAATTACCAGAACTACGCATGGTTTTTCCAACGGTAGAGAATTATAATGAAGACGCGTATGCTTTGCAAGTTTTAGGGCAGCTATTGAGTGGAAGTAAAAAATCTGCATTGTATAAAACCATTGTAGAGGAATCTAAACTTGCACCTAATGTTGGTTCCTACCAAAGCTCTAATGAGTTGGCTGGGGAGTTTGTGATTAGGGTTAGAGCTAACCAGGGAGTAAAACTAGACGAAGTAAAAGCCGCTATAGATAAAGGACTCTTAAATTTTCAGACCAATGGTTTTACAGATAATGAGTTAACACGTATAAAAGCTGAACTAGAAACCCAAGTATACCAGGGTGTGGCTACGGTACTCAATAAGGCGTTTCAACTAGTGCGTGACAATGAATTTGCTGGAGACCCAGAACAATCTATAAAAGATACTGAGATTATCAAAAACCTAAGTCGTGAGGATATTATGGATGTCTATAATAGATTTATCAAAGGCCAACATTTTATCATGACAAGTGTTGTGCCAAAAGATAGCCCAGAGTTAGCCATAAGCAATGCTAGCCAGGCCCGTGTCTGGATAGAAGAAGTAGGAGCAATGGCGGCTAGTGAACAGGTAAGCCAAGGAGCAGAGGCTGTGTATGAAAAAACAAAATCATTGTTTGATAGGTCTGAGCCTCCTTTTAGAGCTGCTCCAGTATTAAAAATGCCAGATGTTTGGACAGGAATATTAGCAAACGGAATGGCTTTGTTTGGTATTGAAAATACAGAACTACCGCTCATAAACTTTAAAATTTCAATTAAAGGTGGCCATAGCCTAGATCCAAAAGGAAAAGCTGGAGTTGCCTCTCTAATGGCAGATTTAATGAATGAAGGAACCAAAACTAAAACAGCAGCAGTACTTGAAGAAGCTATTGGTTTACTTGGGTCTAGTGTTTATGTAAGATCTGGAACAGAACAGATAACCATAGGAGGCAGTTGTTTAGCTCGTAATTTTGATAAAACAATTGCTCTTGTAGAAGAAATGTTAGTATCCCCACGTTGGGATGAGATTGAGTTCTTACGTTTAAAGCAGGAGTTACAAACATCATTAAAAGGAAGAGAGGCTAATCCTACTGCCATAGCTGCCATTAATTTTAACAAGCTACTATATGGTCAAACGCATCCCTATGGTATTCCTACTAGTGGAACCCTTGAAACGGTTAAAGATATTACACTCCAAGATGTAAAAGCATTCTATAAAAACCTATCTCCAAAGGCTGCAAGTTTTCATGTAGTTGGAAGTATTAATAAAACAAATGTTGAAAAGGCGCTAGTAAGCCTTAATAACAATTGGCAAGGGGTGGCAATTAGTATGCAAACATATCCAATACCAGAAAACAAAAATGGAGGAACCTTATATTTTATAGATGTGCCAAATGCAAAACAATCTGTATTATTTATTGGTGATATTGCGCTATCTGCCAATAATAAAGATGCTAAAAAACTTGATTTTGCTAATGAAATTTTAGGCGGCGGCTCTAGTGGCAGGTTATTTCAAACCCTGCGTATTGGTCGGGGGTATACCTACGGGGCCTATTCTAGAATACCTAAAAGGATAGACAAAGCTGCTTTTACAATATCTTCAAGTGTGCGTGCAAATGCAACTTTGGCATCATTACAGATTATACAGCAAATGGTGCAATACTATGGCGCTGGTTTTACAGACAAGGATGTTACCCTTACAAAAAATAAAGTCATAAAAGCCAATACCCGGGCTTTCGAATCTTTTGGAGCAAAATTAAGTCTTCTTAGTTCTATTAGTACATATGGTAAAGCATTAAATTATGTAGATAAAGAACAAGAACTACTTGCTAGTATGACGCTAGAAGATTTTAAGACAGTAATAAACAAATACATTAAAGAACAAAACATGGTGTATTTAATAGTTGGAGATAAAACCTCACAGTTTAGTGAGGTTAAAAAACTTGGGAAACCTGTTATTGAATTAGATATTTACGGGAACAAAATATAATAAGACAACATGATTAATTTTTAGTATTCAATCTTAAAAATTACATTTGTCACAAAAGAATGATATGGCTGGCAATACCTTCGGATTTTTTTTTAAACTAACCACCTTTGGAGAATCACACGGTGATGCTATTGGTGGCGTAATTGATGGGTGTCCAGCGGGTGTTTCAATAGACCTACTTGCTGTTCAAGCAGAAATGATGCGTCGCAAGCCAGGGCAATCTGCCATTGTTACACAACGTAAAGAACCGGACACCGTACGTTTTCTCTCAGGAATATTTGAAGGTAAAACAACTGGAACTCCTATTGGTTTTATCATTGAAAATACCAATCAAAAACCTACAGACTACGCACATATCAAAGACAGTTACAGACCAAGCCATGCAGATTTTACTTTTGATAAAAAATATGGACATCGTGATTACAGAGGTGGTGGACGATCTTCTGCCCGTGAAACAGCAAGTAGGGTAGCAGCAGGTGCAATAGCAAAACAGCTATTAACAGGCATTACTGTAGATGCTTACGTGTCTTCTGTAGGAGATATTTTTCTAGAAAAGCCTTATCAAGCACTAGATTTTAAGCAAACAGAACAAAATGAGGTACGATGCCCAGATCCAGAAACTGCTTCAAAAATGATCGCCAAGATTAAAGAAATTAAAAAACAAGGAGATACCATTGGCGGCACTATTACCTGTGTAATAAAGAATGTTCCTGTTGGATTAGGAGAGCCCGTCTTTGATAAACTACATGCACAGCTAGGCAAAGCTATGCTTTCTATAAATGCAGTAAAAGGATTTGAATTTGGCAGCGGCTTTTGTGGCGCTAAGATGAAGGGTAGTGAACATAACGATCTCTTTAACGAAGATGGAACAACTCAAAGTAATTTATCTGGCGGAATACAAGGCGGCATTAGCAATGGCATGGATATCTACTTTAGGGTAGCTTTTAAACCAGTTGCTACAGTAATGCAAAAACAGCAAACCATAAACAGTAGCGGTGAAAAAGTAGAAATACAAGGCAAAGGGCGCCATGATCCATGCGTTGTGCCAAGAGCGGTACCTATAGTAGAGGCTATGGCAGCCTTGACCATTGCAGATTTTTGGTTAGCAAATAAACTATCTAAAGTATAACTTTAGCAATTAAATTTAACTTTACCCAGAACTATATCATATGAAAAAACTAGCATTACATTGGAAAATCCTTTTAGGTATGGTAGTAGGGGTGCTTTTTGCACTACTGCTTACTAATTTTGATTGGGGCTCCAACTTCATTGGAGACTGGGTTAAGCCCTTCGGGACCATATTTATTAGTTCTTTAAAGCTTATTGCCATTCCGCTAATATTGGCGGCTTTAATCAAAGGTATTTCAGACCTAAAAGATATTTCTAGTCTGTCTAAAATGGGCATGCGTACTATTTCTATATATGTTATAACAACAGTAATAGCAGTATCAATTGGACTTACAGTGGTAAGTCTAGTGCAACCTGGAAAAACCATCAATGAGGACACTCGTAATGAACTTGTTGAAGCCTATGGCGGTGATGCAGATGCAAAACTTCAAGCTGCAGCAGCGCAAAAAGATGCCGGTCCTCTGCAGGCGCTTATAGATTTAGTGCCAAGTAATATTGTAAGCGCAGCTTCTAGTAACCGTAACATGTTACAGGTTATCTTCTTTGCGGTGTTTTTTGGAATTTCATTGATTTTAATTCCAGAAGAAAAAGCAAAGACAGTCAAAGACTTTTTTGATGGTCTTAATGAGGTTATATTAAAAATGGTAGATTTAATTATGCTAGCGGCTCCCTATGGTGTTTTTGCATTAATGGCAGCTCTAGTAGTAGAAGCCCCAAGTGCAGATTTATTTGCAGCCCTTGGTATGTACGCGGTTTCTGTAGTGTTTGGTTTACTATTAATGGTAGTGTTTTATATAGTACTAGTAAAGGTGTT
>MDTF01018612.1_pt1 | contig 17835 bp, 17 predicted proteins | sample 811191 | NCBI WGS metagenome assembly MDTF01 (sample SAMN05326649, study PRJNA326480) | marine metagenome | isolation source: seawater | place: Southern Ocean | collected 2011 | reverse complement strand
TTTCTTCCATGGATTTGCCTAAAACTATTTTTGAGGCGTCATAATACTTAAATGATAAAGGGTCAACGGATTGGATGCCTTTGAACTCTATTTTAGATATATTGTCAAAGTACTTATTATCCATAATTGCACTTAAATTACTTCAAAATTATTAAAAATCATAATAAAATATATTCAACAAAATCTATAGGAGGATTTACATGAACAAACTAAAAACTAGTTTACTTGTAATTGCTGCTTCTGTATTTATCTCAGCTCCTACTTACGCTGCAGATATAGAAGCATGTTTAATTACAAAAACTGATATTAACCCTTTCTTTGTTAAGATGAAAGAAGGAGCTAAAGCTAAAGCTGATGAACTTGGTATTAAGCTTTCAACTTATGCTGGAAAAGTTGATGGTGATCATGAGACTCAAGTTAGAGCTGTTGAAACTTGTATTGCTTCTGGAGCAAAAGGTATTTTAATTGCCGCTTCAGACACAAAAGCAATCACAACTGTTCTTAAGCAAGCTCAAGATAATGGCCTATTGGTAATCGCACTTGATACACCTCTTGAGCCAATCGGAGCAGCTGACTCAACATTTGCTACTGATAACTTTAAAGCTGGTAGACTTATTGGTGAGTGGGCAGCATCTTCTTTTGGTGATACATCAAAAGCAGTTATTGCAATGTTAAACTTAAATATCAGTCAGCCATCTGTTGACGTTCTTAGAGACCAGGGTTTCTTAACTGGATTTGGAATTGATACTAAAGATATTAACAAATGGGGTGACGAAGATGACTCTAGAATAGTTGGTAACGAAGTTACTAATGGTAATGAAGAAGGCGGAAGAGACGCAATGGAAAAACTTCTTCAAAAGAACCCAGATATTAATGTTGTTTATACACTTAATGAGCCTGCAGCAGCAGGAGCATATGCAGCGTTAAAAGCAGCCGGTAAAGCTGATGATGGAATCTTAATTGTTTCTGTTGATGGTGGTTGCCCAGGAGTTAAAGACGTAAAAGATGGTGTTATTGGTGCTACTTCACAGCAATATCCTCTTTTAATGGCATCTCTTGGAGTTGAAGCTATTAAAGCTTGGGCCGAGAATGGAACTAAGCCAGCAAATACACCTGGTTTAGATTTTTATGATACTGGTGTAAATCTAGTAACAGATCAACCTGCTTCAGGAGTTCCTTCAATCGATACCAAAGAAGGTATGGATAGATGTTGGGGCTAATAAGATAATATTTATTTATATAGGGTGGTTTTTGCCACCCTATATATTTTTAAGTAAATATATATGAGTGATATTTCAAAAGATTTAAAGGAGCAGCCGAAGTTCCAAGAAGAAATTGGGTCTAAGAATCAAGATCATCATATGTTTGAAATAGAAAAACCAAACACACTCAAAAAAATTCAAAACGTTCTTCATGGGAATCCAACAATGGTTCCTGTTATTATTTTAGTATTAAGTGTTATAACATTTGGACTAATAGCTGGAGGGAAATTCTTTTCTGCTTTTAATTTATCTTTAATCATTCAACAAGTAACAATCGTTGGTATTTTAGCTGCCGCTCAAACTCTCATTATTTTAACTGCAGGTATTGATTTAAGTGTTGCAGCTATAATGGTTCTTTGTTCTGTATTTATGGGAAAACTTTCTGTTCAAATGGGCGTACCTACTTACTTCGCTATTCTTATTGGCATTGCAGTTGGAGCTCTATGCGGCGCTTTTAATGGATGGTTAGTTACCAAGTTTAGACTGCCGCCTTTCATAGTTACATTAGGAACTTGGAATGTCTTTTTTGCTTTAGTAATATTTTCTAGTGGCGCTCAGTCCATTAGAGGAGGGGATATAGAAGAATTTGCACCACTTCTTCATTTTTTTGGAGAAAGAGTAAGTATATACGGTGCACAATTTACTTACGGTTCCTTTTTAATGATACTTATATTTGCCATTCTATGGTTTGTTCTCAATAAAACTGCCTGGGGTCGTCATGTCTATGCAGTTGGAGATGATAAAGAAGCTGCCGAGCTATCGGGAATTAGAACAAATAGAATTCTCTTATCAGTTTATACTGTTGCAGGTGTTATTTTAGCAATAGGTGCTTGGGTTTCAATTGGACGTGTTGGATCAGTATCTCCAACAAGTTTCTATGAAGGTAATCTTGATTCTATAACGGCTGTAGTTATCGGCGGTACTTCTTTGTTTGGAGGAAGAGGCTCTATTGTCGGTGCCTTATTTGGAGCTTTAATTGTTGGAGTTTTTAGTTCAGGTCTCTCTATAGCTGGTCTTGATGTTTTATGGCAAAGATTTGCACTAGGATGTTTAATAATAATTGCTGTTGGTATCGATCAATGGATTAGAAAGGTTTCAAATTAATGGAACCAGTTTTACAAGCTAAAAATATTTATAAAAGGTATGGAAAAGTTGTAGCTTTAGCTAATGCTAATTTAGAACTTTACGGAGATGAGGTGCTTGGTGTTATTGGAGACAATGGTGCCGGCAAATCAACACTTATTAAAGCTCTTTGTGGGGCTGTACAGCCAGACTCAGGAGAAATATATTTAGATGGTAAATTAGTTACCTTTGCCTCACCAATTGAAGCTCGCAAAATAGGAATTGAAACTGTTTATCAAAATTTAGCTTTATCTCCCGCTCTCACTATCGCTGATAATATGTTTTTAGGCAGAGAAATTCATAAAAAAGGAATTATGGGTAAATTTTTTAGAATTCTAGACCAATCAGGAATGCAAGAATTAGCGAGAAAAAAACTTTCGGAACTAGGGCTTTTAACTATTCAAAACATCAATCAACAAGTAGAAACTTTATCAGGTGGTCAAAGGCAAGGGGTGGCAGTTGCAAGAGCTACAGCTTTTGGAACTAAGGTAATTATTATGGATGAACCTACAGCAGCTCTGGGTGTGAAAGAGAGTAGAAGAGTTTTAGAACTAATTAATGAAGTTAAATCTAGAGGAATTCCTATAATACTAATTTCTCATAATATGCCTCATGTTTTTGAAGTTGCTGATAGAGTTCATATTCACAGATTAGGTGAAAGATTGTGTGTAATTAATCCTAAAGAGCATTCAATGTCAGATGCTGTAGCACTTATGACTGGTGCTAAAGAAGCTCCAACTAATTAGTTAATTCTATATCTGCTGTCAGACTATTTTCATAAACATATTTCGCATTCGGTAGATCATTTTCAAATACTTTTTGCTTAATAATTTCTTCTGAAAAATTAAATGACTTCCATCTTTCTGTTAATCTTTTTGATAAAGTTTTCTGAGAAGACTTTATCATAATAGTTAAATCAAAATAGCCCTGTAAGTCACTCCATGGTTTTTTATTTAAAAGTAAGTAATTACCTTCAGTGATTATTAAAGGAATTTTTTTTTTAATAATTTTGGCCGATGCTCTTGAGAGCTCAAGCTTTCTATCAAATATTGGAACTACAACTTGATCTTCTTCATTAGCTTTTAGCCTAATAAGAAAACTCTTTAGGCCTTGAACATCAAAGGTTTCCGGTGAACCTTTTCGTTTAATTAATTTCTTTTTTTGTAGTATTCCGTCATCGTAGTGAAACCCATCCATTTCAAATATATCTAATTGCTTTAATGAATGGTTTATTCTTTTTAATAAATAACTACATATATGACTCTTTCCTGATCCTGGAGCTCCTGCAATACATACCATCAGTCGACCTGATTGATTTAATTTAATTTTTTTTAATAATAGTCTTGTTAATTGATCTATGGAATTAAATTTTAATTTTGGGTGTTTCATAAATTAATTTAAGGATGGTGCTAACGATTTATTACTCTCATAGATTTTCTTCCATAACATAAAACGATTAAATAGCATTTCGTATTTATTAGAGTTTGGGCTAATAGTTTTAACGATAGATGGCTTATACAACGCTTCTTTTAAGTTTGAGTTTTTATTACCAATAAGAGCAATTCTTGCAGCTCCGAATGCAGCCATAGAGCTTGACTCTTTGGTAAGAATTAATTTTTTTTGTAAAAGAGTGGCTATCATTTCAAGCCATTGATCATTTTGAGATCCGCCGCCAATTACATAAAGAGTGTCTAGATTTTGATTTGCTTTTTCTAAAGATAGATAATTATCAAGAATACCAAATGAAATACCTTCAATTAGAGAGTAACTCATATCATCTAATTTAGTTTGTAGGCCTATATTAGTAAAAGAGCCTCTTATAAAAGGATCATTGATGGGCGTTCTTTCTCCAGTCAAATAAGGTAAGTAATAAGGACAATTATCTAAATCAGAATTAAACTTTTTTTCAAAATATTTAAATAAATCTTCTAGACTAATTTTAAATGTGTCTGTGAACCAATTAATATTCGAAGTACATGAAAGCATAACAGTCATAAGATGCCAAGTATTCGGTATGCAATGACAAAATGAGTGTGTTGCGTCATGATAATTTTTTTTGAATTTAGAAGTTGGCGTGAATATTACACCTGATGTTCCTAAAGATATAGATCCTTCACCTTCTGAGATTAAGCCGAGCCCTATAGCGCCAGCAGCATTATCTCCTGCTCCACCAATAATTTTACATCCATAATCAAATCCATAAGTTTCGGCAATTTTTTTTGAAACCACTCCAGTCTGCTCTGTTCCTTCGCATAATTGAGGCATGTTATCTTCTGTTAAATCACACAAGTCTAATAATTTTTTAGACCAATTTCTTTTGCCAACATTCAACCAGTATGTTCCTGAAGCATCTGACATATCACTAAAATATTCATTACTTAAATAAAAACGTAGGTAGTCTTTGGGTAATAAAATTTTATGGATAGCCTTAAAATTTTCTGGCTCATGCTCTCTCATCCAAGCAATTTTAGGTGCAGTGAAACCTGGCATAACTAAATTACCAGTAATATCCATAATATCTGGGTTGTTATTCATCATACTCTCACACTCTTTAAAAGATCTTGTATCATTCCAAAGTATTGATGGTCTTATAATTTTTCCTTCATCATTTAGACAAGTAGCACCATGCATTTGACCAGAAAAAGAAATTGATAAAATTTTTTTAAAATCAATATTTTTGTTAAGAGAGTTAAGACATTCAGAAAGTCCATTAATCCAAAAAGATGGATCTTGTTCTGCCCATCCACTTTTTGGAGTTGAAATAGTGAAATCATGAGAGGAAGAGGCTATAGTTTTTTGATTATCATCGATTAAAAGACACTTGATGGAGGAAGTACCTAAATCTATTCCTAAATACATAAGTTCATTATATATAATAATTTGATATTATTCATGAAATTAAATCTTATATCCCATGAGAGAAATTAATTTTCGTTTCATTATAATACTCCTTTAAAGGCTTGAGGAGAGTAGTAGGAAATTTTTTTTCATTTGCGGCATTAGGATACTTTTGTGTTTCAAGACAAACGCCCTGAAAGGGAGAAAGAGTATTCTTTCCTTTATTAAATTTAAGAAATTGAGAAGTATATAGCTGACAACCAGGCTGGTTAGAAAAAAAATCAGCTCTAATTTTTGATGATTGAGATTTAAGAGAAGCAACAAACGCCATCTTTTGATTATTTTTAATAACATAATTAGCGTCAAATCCTTCTTTTTTTAAGGTTATTTTTTTACCTAAGTTTTTATAGTCACTAAAATCATAGATAGAAAATTTTGTATTTTTAAACTCTCCACTGGGGATGCCATCTTTTTTGTTAGGTAAATAAATCGAAGAATTAATTTTTAGATCATGGTCAAAGATGTTCTTATTAATTTTCCCTAAATTCCAATAAGCATGGTTTGCAATATTTACATGAGTAGATTTATCAGTTTTAGCAAAAAATTTAATACTTAAATTGCTTGCTTGAATTTCGTAATGGCATTGGACATTTAGATTACCCGGATATCCTTCGTCTCCATCTGGAGAAAATAATGAATATATAATTTTATTTTTTTTTAGTTTTTCAAGTTTCCAAATACGATAACTAAAATTATCTATACCACCATGTAAGGAACTTTTACCTTCATTGGCAACTAAATTATATTTTCTAACACCAATACTAAATTGACTATTTCTAATTCTATTAACAACCCTACCACAAGTACTGCCCACATAAGCTTTTTGTAATAGATAATTTTTATAATTTCCTAAATTAAGAATTAAATTTATTTTTTTAGGTTTGTAAAAAACTTCAAATAAAGAAGCTCCTATATTAATAGCTTTAATTCTTAAAAACTTATTTTCAATAACAGAAGATTTAATTTGTGACATTTAATAAACTGATTTATAGTATATATAAGTTTATCAAAAAATTAATGAAAAAAAATTTAGATATAAAATTAAAAAAATTTCAATCAGGTAAGTTTTTACCCAAAGATTTTATTATAGCTGATGCTAAAGACGCTGATATGGGTGGAGGAGTACCTGCGCCTGGTAATATTCGTGATAAAAGTGGTAAGATTAAGAAAAATTTCAAAAGCCTGAATAGTTATCTTAATGCAATTGAAGACATCACTAAATCTGGGTTAGTCGATATCATGTTAATGTCAGCATCAAATGCTGAAAGATTAATTTCTAAAGGTCTTTTTAAAAATTCTCCTGTCACTCCCGCTATAAGACTTAATGATACAAGTGATATTTGGGGAGTAAGACATGGTATTTATCAAAATAATTTTGCCAAACCTTTTAGAACAGTAAATATGAAAAATATTAAAAAACTTTCTGACTTAGGTCTATTTTCCATAACTTTTTCTAGAAATGTAGAATTAGATATTAGTATGCTAAATGCTTATAGAGATTTTAGAATAGAAGCTCAAGCTCATAATATAAGGCATTTTTTAGAAGTGTTTAATTCTCCTGTTGATATTGGATTGGGTATAAAAGAAACAGGCGAGTATGTAAATGATTGCATTTTAAAAACTCTAGCCGGTCAAGTCAATGCTGAACGTCCCCTATTTTTAAAGATTGCTTATAATGGACCAAAAGCCATGGAAGAATTAGCTAGCTATGATCCAAATAATTTAATTGTAGGTATTCTTGGTGGAAGTAAAGGGACAACAAGAGATTGTTTTGAACTTTTATTTAAGGCAAGTAAATATGGAGCAAAAGTTGCTCTGTTTGGAAGAAAAATAAATTTAGCAGAAGACCAAAAACTCATTCTTAAAACGATGAGAATGGTTATTGAAGGCTTGCAACCATTAGAGGGAGTTAAATACTATCACGATCAATTGCAGAAAAAAAATATCAAGCCTGATAGAACTCTATCTAAAGACACTGTTATTACAGAGCTAGTTTTAAAATTATAATTTTTTTATGTGTGGAATATTTCCACTTGATTGATCTGTCATTAAGATAGACCTTGCTGCAGCATGTGATTTCTTAAGAATGTTTCGCGGATTCCAACCTTCATGAATGCCAAAAATAGAGGCGGCGGCAAACGCATCACCCGCTCCTACAGTACTTTTAATTTTTTTACTCTCAATTTTTAATGATTTTAACCAAATTACATCTCCTTCTGTGCCCATCCAAAGAGCCCAACTTGGCGTGTGCAGAATTATAGCCTTCTTCACTCCTAAATTTAATAATTTTTTAATAGCTTTTTCAGCGCTTTTTTTATTAAAAACATTTTTACTATGAAGTTTAATTCCTGTGGCTAGTTCAGCTTCAATTTCATTTAGAAATAAATAATCGCAATACTTAAGAGCACTTGTTATTATTTGAGCATATGATTTGTGATTATAAGATGCTAAATCAAGACAATTAATCATTCCTAATTTATGAGACTTTTTAAGAAGATCTACTAACTTAGTTTCTTTATTTTTTTTAAATAAATCTAATTTTCCTAAAAATGTTAAATAACCGACATATAATATTCTTGGTTTATAATTACCAATCTTAGTAAGCTGTAAGTACTTAATATCCAAATAATCGTTGGGGCCTGGATAATGAAAAAATGTTCTTTCTTTTTCTTTTTCAGACATAATAAGAGTATACGAAGTGCTGACTTTTTTTAGTTTTGACAGATAGGATGTAATGATTTTATTCTTCTTACAATGCTGAATAATTATTTTTGAATTGTTATCTATCCCAATGCAGCCTAAGCCAATTTTAGGATAATTAAATCCTAAATAATTTAAATTGGTTAGTACATTGGATGGTCCGCCTCCTACACCATCTATTCGTTTATTGATCATGGAAGTTTTTCCTTGTTCAGGCCAATTATTTATTTTGTAAGAAATATCTACGCACCATATTCCTGCAGCGATAATACCGACTCTCGACATATTTAGATTTCGTTCCACAGTGGATGAAGAATAGGCTCATCTTCTTCAACTTTTGTAAATCTTCCAACTGGTTCTAAAAAGTAATTATCTTTTTTATCATCATTAACTTGAGAAACTTCACCAGCCATAGCCATACCTGTCCCTTTTTCTGCATAAAATTTATGATAAACAAATCTTTCAACTGTAACGCTCTGCCCTCTTTGAAGAATTAAAGGTTCATAAGGTTGGACAGTCTTAAATTCACCATCAATCATTACTTTAATTTCTTCTTGAAGTGGGTTTTTCTGTTCATCAACCTTAACAAATTCTAAAATTAAATTACCACCCCCTCTATTTATAATGTCTTCTAATTTGATTTTATGACTATGGAAGGGGATAATCTGATCTTCTTGCATGAATAATAATTTTTCTGCGTAAGGCTTCTCGTTCTCAATATTTTGTATTCCATTTCTTACACAAAACAAAACGATACCTTCTTTGCTAAAATTTCCCCCACCAAAGTCAGTCACATCCCACCCCATCTGATGTTTTTTTAAATATTCGGCAATTTCAGGTTGTCCATCATAGTCAGATTTACTCCAGTAAGCCCATTTAGGAAGGGCCCATTTGTATTCATCAATCAAAATTTTAGCTTTACTTATTTCGTAATTAATTTCAGATCTTTTCATATATGTTTATAATATATGAATTACATTAGGTTGACTAAACTTTTGATAAATTTTCTAAGACTTTTTTGGTTGCTTTTTTGATATCACTCGTGGTTAAGCTTAAAAGCTGAATTTTATCGTATATATTTGGATTTTTTTTCATAGAGAATCTGAGAGAATCACCAAAAGTTTTTCTTAATTCTGTTCCAATATTAAATTTACAAACATTTGTCTCTTTAGCAATTTTAGCTCTTAATGAGGCTTCAATTCCACTACTGCCATGAAGAACGAGGGCGGTATCTGTTAAATTTTGAACTGCTAATATATCTTGAATATCTACATTAGTATTTTTATCAACTTGTAAGTGGATATTTCCTACAGAAATTGCCATTGCATCACAATGAGTTTCATCTGCAAACTTTTTTGCTTCATTTGGATTAGTTTTTAAGGACTTTTTGCCTTCGTTGTATCCAACAAATCCTATTTCTCCTTCAACTGAAATGCCAGCTTTATGCCCTAGTTCTACTATTCTTGCTGTTCTTTCTATGTTTTCATTTAATTCAAGTTTTGAACCATCATACATAATAGAAGTAAAACCATTATCAATGCCCATTTGGCATTCTTCCAGCGAGTATCCATGATCAATATGACAAACAACTGGGGAAGAAGATTGTTCGGCTAAATATCTAAACATTTTACCTAAAATTGGAATTGGCGTATTCTCTCTACATCCTGGACCTGCTTGTAAGATCACAGGTAGACCAAGTTCTTCAGCTGCTTCTGCATAACATCTTGCGTCTTCCCATCCTAAAACAACTAATCCAGCAACTGCATAATTATTTTTTTTGGCTGGCTCTAGAACTTCACTAAGAGTGGCGATTGTCATTTATATTTTGCAATCATATCTTTTATTCCTGGTATAGTTTCAATTTGATATGCATGTGTTTTTTGAAAATATTGAATTAAAGATCTTTGGCTTTGGCCAACCAATATTGTAAAGTAATACATTTCGTAACCAGGAGCCACCACACACGGATGGTAACCTTTATCAACTGCTATTGTAGATCCATCAAATAATTGATATCCAAAACCTTCGTTTTTATTTTCATCTCTTTGGAAGACCTGAACACCAAAACCATTTCCGGGATTAAATCTATAATTATAAACTTCGTCATGTCTGGTTTCTATAGGTAAATTTTCCGTATCATGTTTATGAGGTGGAAATCCAGACCAACCTCCAGCTCCTACTGTATAGAGTTCATTGACAAGAAGTCTTCCTACTTGCTCGTGCTGCTTAGCTCCTAGAATATGTTTAATTTTTCTGTGTGTTTTTGTATCATCAGAACCATATTGCACTTTATCAATTTCTTCTTTTTTTACTAAAAAGGGTTCAAGTTTTTTATCATAAATACCACCTGCAATAAAAAATTCAGTGATGTCACTTAAGCAAGTTATAGTACATGCGGCGTTCAAAGGTATATAACTACCTTCTGGCTCACCATCCCAAACATTTTTAGTTCTAGTACCGATTGAACCTAAGCTCTTACCATCAACTGTGATTTCAATAGTTCCTGTTGCAGGAACAATGCTAGATTCATGATTTTTTAATTGATAACTATGAGTTTCTCCCTTTTTTAATTTTACAATATTAAAATAAACTAAGGGTACTGTCTCATTATTAATATCGAATAATGGTTGATTTTTATTATCTGAATATGGTATGTGCATTTTTATTTTCCTATCTCCTTTATTTTATTATTTTTCATAAAATCTTTCAATTCATCTTCATCGGGCATGGCACTTGAACAAGCAACTTTTGTTACAACGATTGCTGCACACGCTGATCCCTTTATGACAGCATTATCAATAGTATCTCCATGTAATAATGAACTTATAAAACCTCCATTAAAAGCATCTCCTGCGCCAGTTGGCTTTAGAGGAGTGACAGGGAAGATTCCAAAATTCTTATTATAATCTTTTGTAATTAGCTCAGATCCCAGTTCTCCTTTTTTATAAACAATGATTGACGGTTTATTTCTTATTAATTGGTTTGCAAGCTCTAGACCTTTCTCTGTATTATCAGCAATATTAAATTCTAAATCATTTCCAATAATAATATCTATTTTTGCTAGTGCTTTTTTATATACTTCAGATTTAACCTCATCAGACTCCCAATTATAGGGTCTGTAATCAATATCTATTATTATCGGAATTTTTCTATCATTACTTATTTGTATTGCCTGCATTACAGCTGTTCTTGAAGGTTCAGCAGATAGAGCGGTTCCAGAAATCATCACCGCTCCATATTGATCAAAATTAATTTTATTAATGTCATCTAAGGATAATTCCAGATCACAAGAATTATTTCTATATAGAACAGATTGACAATTTTCAAATCTAGTTTCTACAACCGCAAGCTGAGTAAGAAACTCATTTTTTACTTCTCTACAATATTGGATTCCAATTTGAAATTTTTCTAATTTTTTTTTTACAAACTTGCCTATTGAATCATCGGATATGCAAGTAACTAAATCTGTTTTGATACCGAATTGATTCAAAGCAACACAAGTATTAGCAGCAGATCCACCTAGATGTGTTGAAAAGTTTTCAACATTCTCTATTTTGACCCCAGGTGGTTCAGGATAGATATCCATACCAGCCCTTCCAATTACAAGTAATTTTTTGGAAATATTGTTTAGAATATTTGACATAAGTTCTATCTTATATCATTTAAGTATTGCAGATATATCCTCAATATTGAAAAAACTTGGCACTTCACAGGAAGTTTTGATTTCTAAAGTTTTTCCTTGATTAGCAGCGCTCATAGTTGTTTGTATGATGTCGAGAACATGAAGAGATAACTCCCCATTGCATCTATTTTTCTTATTATGCTCAATTGAATAAGCCATTTCTGCCAATCCAACACCCCTATAATTTGCTCTAGTAGATTCTTCGTTAGCTCTTAAACTTTCTTCTTTTATATTGATTTTACCTAACGGCATGTTTTCTGTTTTATATTCAATCCATTCCCCGGTATCACTATTTGTACACACAAGAGGTGATCCACCAAACATATTAGGATCAGGAACAATTATAGAACCTTTAGTGCCATAAAGCTCTATGTGATTTCTTTGATGAGCTATCACATCAAAAGAAAGTGTTAATTGAATCAAGGCATTATTTTCAAATTCTAAATTTACAAGATAGGTAGTTGGGCACTCAACTCTAAAATCAGTACCTTTTTTAGGACCTATGCCAATAGTTCTTGTATTAGAAACTTTTGTTGAGATGCCATGAACTTTTTTAGCAGGTCCTAATAAATTCACAAGAGCTGTTAGATAGTAAGGGCCCATGTCAATAACTGGCCCACCTTCTTTTTTAGCAAACCAAGGTTCTGGATTGGGGTGATAGGACTGGACTCCTGGAAAAGCAAATATTGCATTACCGATACTAATATCTCCTATTGTATCACTTTTTACCAACTCGATGGATTTTTGAATACCACCTCCCAAAAAAGTATCAGGGGCGTTTCCTACATATAATCCTTTTTCTTTAGATAGTTGGAGAAGGTGTTTCCCATCTTCAAAATTTACAGCCATTGGTTTTTCGCTGTAAATATGTTTACCGTTTTCTAAACTTTTTTTAGCAATTTCATAATGAGCTTTTGGAATTGTTAAGTTAAGAATTATTTCAATATTTTCATCTTTAATCATATCATCAACGCTACATGCTTCAATATTATTTACTTCAGCACATTTGTTTGCAACTTCCATATTGATATCTGCACACTTAACAATTTGAAAATTATTAAAATATTCATGACCTTTAAAATAGGTCTCAGAAATATGTCCACAACCAATTAAACCTACTTTAAATATTCTATTCATTCAGTTACTTTAATACTTGAGAATGGATTACCTGTCTAGCCCGGACATGTTGATATATTTAATTTCAAGAAAATCATCCATACCATATTTAGAGCCTTCTCTGCCTAGGCCTGATTCTTTAATACCCCCGAATGGCGCTTCTGCTTTGGAAGTTATGCCAGTATTAACGCCTACCATTCCATATTCTAAACCTTCGGACACCCTCCATATTCTTCCTATATCTCTTGAATAAAAATAAGAAGCCAAACCATAGGGTGAATTATTTGCTAGTTCAATAACCTCTTTTTCATCTTTAAATTTATAAATTGGGGCTACAGGACCAAAAGTTTCTTCAAATGTAATTTTAGCTTTTGTAGATACTTCAGTTAAAACGGTTGGTTGATAAAAGTTTTTGCCTAAATTATGCCTTCTTCCACCAATTGCCACTTTAGCTCCTGTTTGAATAGCATCTTCGACATGCTCTTCCACTTTAGCTAAAGAGTGCTCGTCTATCATTGGTCCAGAAGCCACTTCTTCATCAAGACCTTCTCCAACTTTTAATTTTGATACAGCTTCTACAAATTTTTTACAAAATTCATCATGAACTTTTTCTTGCACGTAAATTCTATTAGCGCAAACACATGTTTGGCCTGTATTTCTAAATTTGCTTTGCATCGCTCCCACAACAGCTTCATCAATATCAGCATCATCAAATACAATGAAGGGTGCGTGACCGCCTAACTCCATCGAGACTTTTTTTACTGTAGTTGCACATTTTGCTAATAAAAGTTTTCCTATTTCTGTTGAACCTGTGAATGATAATTTTTTAACTTTTGGGTTACTTGAAAGTTCATCACCAATTTTAGAAGCTTGACCAGTAATGACATTTATGGTTCCTTTCGGAAACCCGGCCTCTTCTGCAAGTGCCGCTAATGCTAATGCGGAAAAAGGCGTTTGACTTGCTGGCTTAATTACAACTGGACAGCCCGCTGCAAGTGCAGGAGCACATTTTCTTGTGATCATGGCATTAGGAAAGTTCCAAGGCGTAATAGCTGCAACAACTCCGACAGGCTGTTTTAAAACCACAATTCTTCTGTCAGCCATTGGGTCAGGAATGGTATCTCCGTAAACTCTTTTGGCTTCCTCTGCAAACCATTCTACAAAAGATGCCCCATAGGAGATTTCTCCCCTAGATTCTTTTATTGGCTTTCCTTGTTCAATAGTCATAATTTGAGCTAATTCTTCTTGATTTTGATTTATTAAATCAAACCATTTTCTTAATATGATTGACCTCTCTTTAGCAGGTTTTGCTTTCCATTCAGGGAATGCTTTTTGAGCAGATTCAACCGCTAAAATAGTTTCATCTTTACCGCACTTAGGAACAGTACCTATTTCTTCTAACGAGGCTGGATTATTGACAGATATAGTTTCATTTGAGTTAGCTTTTATCCACTCACCATTTATATAACACTGATCTCTATAAAGTTTAAAATTTTTGATATCCATTTTACATTTATATCTCTTTTTTAATTAACCTACTATTGCATTTTTAACATGGTTTTATTTCTATCATAAAAAATAAATTACACTTTCATTTTTTCAGCAGGAACTGGCGGAGAGAATGGGTAACCACCCCACACTGATTGATCAAAATTAACAACTGAACCTGTCATCATTCCAGAATCATTAGAAGCAAGGAAAGAGACAGCTTTAGAGACTTCCTCAGGAGATAAAAGTCTTTTGAAAGGCTGTTCAGATCCAGCTTTATCAAGCCAATTTTCTTCAGCGCCATGGTACTTAGTTTGAATTTCATGCTCGCCATCAGAGCCCATCCAACCAATATTCAATTGATTAACTCTGATTTTATTTTTTAATAATGCAAAAGCTGTGTTTCTTGTAAGTGTAGCTAAAGCTCCTTTGGAAACACAGTAAGCTGAAATAAATGGCTGTCCTGTCATAGCCGAAACTGAACCTATGTTAATCATCGAACCTTCAATGTTTTGTTCAATCATAATTTTAGCTGCTTCTTGAATAAGAAAAAAAGGACCTTTAAGATTAGTGCCTATCATTTTATCAAACAGTTCTTCAGAGGTATCAACTATGGTACCTCTATCTGTCATACCTGCAGCGTTAACTAAAATATCTATTCTGCCAAATTTTTCTTTCATAAAAGCCATAGCATTTCTAATGTCTTCAACGCTTGATAAATCAGTTTTAATAAAATGAACTGGGCAGCCAGTATCTGCGATTATTTTACTAGCAACATCCTTACCTTCTTTTTCTTTTCTACCTATTGTGACTATTCCAGCACATTCATTTTTTGCAAACTCTCTAGCTATTGCTGCACCTAGACCTTGAGTGCCACCTGTAATAAACGCAAATTTACCTGTAACTTTATTCATCTGAATACTCCTCTATTTCATATCCACTAAGATTTAAACATTCTCTGAGTTCTTTATTTCCAATATGAGCCATCTCAAGTGGATTAGCTTTAACTGGATCTTGTTCAGCTTCTACAATAAACCAACCTTCGTAATTATTTCTGGCTAGAGTATCAACTACTTCCTTAAAATTAATACTGCCATCACCAGGGACTGTGAAGGCCCCTTTTAAAACGGCATCTAGAAAACTCTCTTTGTCTTTATTAAGATTATCAACTATTGAGCTTCTAATATCTTTTGTATGGACGTGAGTAATGCGATTTGCATACTTATTAATAACATTGATTGAATTACCTCCAGCAAAAGTCATATGTCCTGTATCAAACAATAAATGAACAGCTTCTCCTGTATAGTTCATTAATGAGTCCAGTTCAGGTTCTGTTTCGACAGCCGTTCCCATATGATGATGGAAAGAAATAGGCATTCCAAAGTCACTGCAAAATTCAGCAAATAAGGTTAATTTTTTTCCATAAATTTTAAAATCATCATCACTAATTTTTCTTTTAGTATTTAAAGGTGCGTGACGAATATTTTGAATTGTTCCGGCCGTTTCTCCATAAGCCATACATTTAGCACCTAACTCTTTAAATAAAGTTAATTGGCCTAAAGCTCTATCTTTTTCTTCCTCTAAATCACTATCTAGAACTGTGCCTGAAAACCATCCAGAAGCGAGATTAAGTTTATGCTCTTTTAAGATAGGACCTAGAGATTCAGGGGTGGTTGGGAATTTACCTCCTGTTTCGACACCTGAAAAACCAGATATTTTCGATTCAGTTAAACAAGTTTCTAAAGTTGTCTCTCCCCCTAATTGAGGGAGATCGTCGTTACTCCAAGCAATTGGAGATATGCCTAATTTAGCTTTCATAATTTTCCTATTCTTTGAATCTTTATTTTTTCTAGATGAACTTTAGTTATCTTTAAAAACCTCATAAACATATTTTCATCTTCTGAACCACACCATACAAAATTATTAGCAATTATAGAATTAAATTTTATCTAAAAATAATAGATTTTTTTATAATTAGAATATCTGTTATGATACAAGCAATTTATATATAAGAGGATTAAAAATGATTAAATTAGCAGTATTAGGATGTGGAAGAATAGGTCAAATGCATGCAAGAAATGTCAATAACCATAAAGATTTTAGTTTATCTGCAGTTTACGATGTAAATAAAGAATTTGGTGAAAAAATAGCTAATGAATTAAATGTTCCTTTAGTAAGTGATGACAAAGAAATTTTTGAAGATAAAGATATTGACGCTGTCCTTATTGCTTCTCCTACAGATACTCATATTGAATTTATAGAAAAATCAGTTGCAACAAATAAACCTGTTTACTGTGAAAAACCAATTGATTTAGATATTTTAAAAGTAAATGAATGCGCTAAAAGACTCAAGTCTAATAAGGTTCCTATTCATTTAGGGTTTAATAGAAGATTTGATCCAGGTCATGTAGAAGCAAAAGAAGTTCTTAAATCTGGAGAGATTGGGGATCTCCATCAAGTTCTTATTACCTCTCGTGATCCAGGGCTTCCAAGCTGGGAATATTATCAAGCAGCCGGTGGCCTCTTAAGAGATATGACAATTCATGATTTTGATATTTCAAGGTTTATGTTAGACGAAGATCCAATTAAAGTTTTTGCTATCACAAATGCCTTAATAGAACCGAAGTTAAAAACAGAATTAAATGATGCTGATACAGTAATGATCATTATGGAAACAGCTTCCGGAAAACAATGTCATATTAATAATTCCAGATCTTCTGCTTATGGGTACGATCAAAGAATTGAACTAGTAGGTAATAAAGGCATGGTTTTAAGTGATAATAGAAAGATTAACAATGTCAGAAAATTTTCATCTAATGGTGAAACCACCTCTGTAGTAGAGCATTTTTTTTTAGAGAGATATTATGATGCATTCATGAATGGCCTTAGTTCTTTCGCCTCTTGTATTAAAAATAACACTGTCCCTGAAGTAGGATTTGAAGACGGAAGAAAAGCTCTACTTCTTGCTGAAGCAGCCTATGAGTCACTGAAAACTCATCAAATGATAAATGTAAATTATGATTGAAAATAAATTAAAAAAAAATTGGTCTAATAATAAAGCTACTTTAAATGGATGGCTCTCTATCCCTAATGCTTTTACTGCAGAAATTATGGCAGAACAAGGTTATGACAGTATAACGGTTGACGTTCAGCATGGTGTAATAGATTTTTCTGATTGCGTATCCATGCTTCAAGCAATGAGAGCTAGTGGAGTTGTTCCTATTTCAAGAGTTCCTTGGTTAGACCCTGCTATTATCATGAAAGTATTAGATGCTGGTTCTATGGGAGTGATTTGTCCTATGGTCAATACAAAATCACAAGCTGAGGAACTTGTGTCTTACTGTAAATATCCCCCTCATGGGGTGAGAAGTTTTGGTCCAACAAGGGCAAATATTTCTTTAGGCGCTAATTATTGGAAAGAGGCAAATCAAAATATTGTTTGTTTAGCAATGATTGAAACGCAAGAAGCCTATGATAATGTTGAGGAAATTGCTTCTACTCCCGGTTTAGACGGTCTCTATATCGGGCCAGCAGATTTAACTTTAGGACTTGGTAAAGGAAAACTTG
>MDTF01012389.1_pt1 | contig 17840 bp, 14 predicted proteins | sample 811191 | NCBI WGS metagenome assembly MDTF01 (sample SAMN05326649, study PRJNA326480) | marine metagenome | isolation source: seawater | place: Southern Ocean | collected 2011 | reverse complement strand
CCATAGGACTAGTAACAAGTAAAAATGGAGGTAGAAGTTTTGAGCGATTGGGGGAAGGCCCCGTCCTATCCTACTCCCCAGATGAGCCTTTTTTACTAGGAAGTCCTAGAGCTCGTAATTTTAATGGGAAATGGCAGTTGTGGTACGTAGCTGGAAAGGAATGGAAGACTATCGGTGGTAAAAATGAACCTCTTTACAAAATCAGGATGGCGGAGTCTTTAAATGGAATTGACTGGGAAAAGCATGGCATAGATGTCATTCCGGATAAGTTGGGTGCAGACGAATGCCAAGCTTGCCCTGACGTATTTTTCCGAAATGGCAAGTACCATATGTTTTTTTCCTATCGAAATATTACAAATTACAAGAACGGTGAAGGTGGTTATCGAATGGGGTATGCCATTTCGTCTGATATGAAAACTTGGGATCGAAATGACTCTGCAATGAATTTTGGTTGTTCGCTTACTGGGTGGGATTCTGAGATGGTGAGCTATCCGCATATCTTCGAGCTAGATAGTTCAATTTATATGTTATACCAGGGCAATGGTATGGGGCAAACTGGGTTTGGCCTCGCGAAGTTGGAAGATGGGGTGGATTGGTGAATAACCTGAAGTGGGAAAAAGTTGGTCCGATATTTGATCCAAGAGATCACCAATTACTTAATCGATGTGAGGAATTCGCACAGTCTCCACAAACTCTTGTATTGGCAGATAGAGTAAGAGTGTATTTCTCGACGCGTGAGCGTGATGACTTAGGGAAATATCTTAGTCATATTGCCTATGCTGATTTTTCGCTCGACATGAAAAAATTTCTCGGATTATCTAAAGAGGCTGTCATTTCGTTGGGTGGATTGGGCTGTTTCGATGAGCACGGAATTTTCCCGATCAGCATTTTCAGGGACGAGAACAAGATATTCGCTTATACAACAGGTTGGAATAGGAAGGTTTCAGTATCGGCTGACGCGTCAATTGGTTTGGCTATAAGCGATGATGATGGGCAAACATTCCAGCGCTACGGCACCGGCCCATTGGTAACTGCTTCTCTAAAAGAACCATTTCTTGTTGCTGACGCATTCGTCAAAAAGTACGAAGATATTTATTACATGTGGTACATATTTGGAACGAATTGGAAGCGATTTTCTGAAAATGGCGATCCGGATCGTATTTATAAAATAGCCCAAGCGACCTCTAAAGATGGAATTACATGGCAGCGTGATGGGGCAAAAATAATATCTGATAGTCTTAACGTAGATGAATGCCAAGCGCTACCGACGGTCCTATACGTTGGAGATAGATATCATATGTATTTTTGCTATAGAGAGGCTTTTGGGTTTCGAGAAAATTCTGAGCGTAGTTATCGCATTGGGTATGCATATTCATACGATCTCATTAACTGGACTCGAAATGATAGTATTTCAGGCATCGATGTGTCGTCTTCTGGTTGGGATTCTGAGATGCAGTGTTACCCCCACATATTTGAAAGTGGTGGCGAAGTATACATGCTTTATAATGGAAATGAGTTTGGTAGATTTGGGTTTGGCCTAGCTAAACTTGGGTTCTTTGATGGCAATAACGGAGACAGTCATGACTAGAGATTATGATTTAGAGTTACAAGATAAACAACTGAATGAAGAAGAAAAATATGCATATGGTTTTGACTACGATGTTATGCATCCTTTGATGGTGCGGTCATTTAGTCCTTTCTTTCGAGGGCAAAAATTACTTGAACTAGGTTGTCATTATGGGAATTTTACTAGTCTATTATTAAATCAGTTTGATGATATAACTTGTGTAGAGGCGTCAGGGGAAGCGATAGAAAAAGCAAGGTCCCTTCTGGGGGATAGCGTCGAAATAGTGCACTCTACATTTGAAGATGTAAATCTACCAAATAGATATGACAATATTGTGTTGACCCATGTGCTTGAGCATTTGGATGATCCGGTTAAAGTATTAAGCCGAGTTAATAAGGAGTGGCTAACGGATGATGGAGTGCTACTTCTAGTTTGCCCTAATGCAAACGCACCGTCACGCCAAATTGCTGTGAAAATGGGGCTCATATCACATAATTCTGCTGTAACACCCGCTGAAGAAGAGCATGGCCATTTAATAACCTATACTTTGGACACCTTAGAGCGAGACGCAGTTGCTGCTGGTTTAGAGGTGGTTCATCGGTCTGGTATATTTTTTAAGGCTTTAGCGAACTTCCAGTGGGATCGACTACTTCAGACAGATATTATTTCGAAAGAGTATTTGGATGGTTGTTATCAGTTAGGTCAGGTCTACCCGGACCTGTGTTCAAGTATTTTCCTAGTCTGCAAAAAAGGTAAGGCATAACTCTTAGCTGGCACTGTCAGTTGCCCGTTATAGATAGGAGTTACCAGTTGTGAACAAACTAAAGCTTTTAGCATCTTATGCAGGCAGTGCTTATGTTGGGTTGATAGGAATTCTTATTCTTCCTCTTTACATCGATTATATGGGTGTAGAGGCCTTTGGTTTAGTCGGTTTTTTTGCAATGTTGCAAGCCTGGTCTAATTTGTTAGATGTAGGTCTTACTCCTACTGCAGCCAGAGAAACTGCCCGATTCAATGGCGGTTCCACTAATGCTGGTCAATATCGTGCGCTAATGGCTTCATTGGAAGGTATCTTCCTTTTTGTTGCGGTCATAGTTGCTGTGGGTATTGCGGGGGCGTCAGAGTTTATTGGCACGGAGTGGCTGCATAGCGATGGACTCCCAGATAATGAAATCATATTTTCTGTAATTATCATGGGAGGCATTATTGCTTTACGGTGGCTGGGAGGTTTATACCGTGGCGTGATAACTGGCGGTGAACAAATTGTATGGCTCAGTGTATTTAACATAGTCATAGCAACAATTAGATTTATTTTGGTCTTACCTGTCCTTGTCTATTTAGGTAGTTCACCGTTACACTTTTTCATTTATCAGCTTTGTACCGCGATCTTAGAACTCACAATTCTGGTCGTCAAGGCTTATAAATTAATGCCCACTTCTAGGCTAAGCTTCTCAAGGATTCCAAAATGGTATATTTTGAAACCGGTGGCGACCTTCTCTCTGAGTATCGCAGGTACTACAATTATTTGGATTCTGGTATCCCAAATTGACAAATTACTGTTGTCCAATTTGCTGTCTTTAGCTGAATATGGGCAGTATACACTTGCAGTTATGGCCGCAAGTGGGTTGATGTTATTAGGGGCGCCGGTAAGTGTTATTATTATGCCGCTTATGACCAGGCTCGCCGCCGAGGGCCATCATCAAGCCGTTATTAACGTTTATAAACAGGCAACTCAGTTAGTCTGTGTTGTTGTTGTATCAGCCGCTTCGATCATGTGTTTTTTTGCTGTAGCTTTGCTTTACGCCTGGATAGGCGATAAAGCCATTGCAGAGAATATAGCCTCAATATTTATTTTTTATGTTATGGGTAACGCCGCACTTGCTTTGGCAGCATTTCCATATTATTTACAGTACGCTAAAGGTAATCTTCGCCTCCATGTCATTGGTAATATTTGTTTTGCAATGGTTTTGATCCCAACAGTGATTTGGGCTACCCGCTCATATGGGGGGATAGGTGCTGCTGCCGTATGGTTTTTTTCTAATTTCGTTTTCTTATGTTTTTGGGTGCCTTTTGTCCATTCAAAAATTGCGCCCGGTTTAAATAGGGAATGGTATGGAGTTGATATTGTCTCAATCGCATTCCCAATAATTACCGTTTCTTATTTACTGCATATTACATTACCTGAGAGCAGTGATCGCTGGGACGGCTTACTCATGGTTTTTGTTAGCAGCGCGATTACTTTGATCGTCGGTTTCATGTGTGCAAAATCGCTTCGTAACTTGCTTTTCAAACAAATAAAGCTTTGGATAAGAAATAATTATGCCTCTAAGTGATACTCAAAGTGTCCTCTCGGTCTGTGTGATTACTTATAATCATGAGCATAGTATAGCGCGGGCACTTGAAAGCATTTTGTCGCAGGAAACTAATTTCAAATTCGAGATAGTAGTTTTCGATGATGCATCATCTGATGGTACTTGTGATGTTATTGCAGAAATTTGTAAACGCAATCCTCACCGCATAAATTTAGTTAAAAGAGAAGTCAATGTCGGCGCCGGAACAAATTGGATAGAACTACTTAACTATCCAAATTCAAAATATATTGCGTATCTCGAGGGCGATGATTATTGGACTGATTCTCATAAACTTCAATGCCAATTTGATTGTATGGAGGCGGATGTTTCTATAAGCCTCTGCTTTCATGATGTATTACTTCACAATATGACGTCTAATTTAGATTTACCTTTCCCTAGTGTTAGCATCAAAGATAAATTGTTTACCGTTAAAGATATCATTCTTAGGTCTTGGTTCATTCCGTCGGGCAGTATATTCTTCAGGGCAGCTTTAGTGAAGGCTATTCCGAGAGATTGCGTTTCAGTGCCAAACGGCGATTTTATTTTACTTTATCTAGCTTCTGTTAGTGGAGATATTCTTAGGATACCAAAGGTTATGGGTGTTTATAATTATTTGGCCTTAGGAAGTATGTCATCGAATTTAGGGTCAGGATTAGCATCTCGGTTGCAAAAATTGCGTAATATAAAAGTAACTAGTAAGTACCTTTATCATCGAGCACTGCCATTGGCAAGAGTGTTTTTAGTTGTTAGATTAGCAAAAATAAATTTATTACTTGTCCATTGCTTGATAAAACTATCGTTGGATAGAGCGGTAGTAAAGAGTAATTTTTGGTTGGATTAATAAAAATGGTTGGTCTGCTAAAAGACCAGTTGGCGTGAAATTTGATTTTTAAAGATTGTAATAGAGGTGATAGTGTGTTCGAAAATAAAGTTCTTTTACTAACGGGTGGTACAGGCTCATTCGGAAATGCTGTCTTAAGGCGCTTTTTAGAAAGTGGTGTGGCGGAAATTCGTATCTTCAGTAGGGATGAGAAGAAGCAAGATGACATGAGAAAACTATATAACTCTGATAAGTTAAAATTTTATGTGGGTGATGTAAGAGACTATCGGTCGGTACTGACCGCGACCAGAGGGGTTGATTTTATCTTTCATGCTGCAGCATTAAAGCAAGTACCTTCCTGTGAGTTTCATCCTCTTGAGGCCGTTAAAACTAATGTTTTAGGCACTGAAAATGTCCTAGAGGCTGCGATTGCGAATAAAGTGAAACGAGTTATTTGTTTAAGCACTGATAAGGCTGTCTATCCAATTAACGCTATGGGAATATCTAAAGCGATGATGGAAAAAGTAGCGGTAGCAAAATCCCGTAACAGTCAGGAGACCGTCATATGCGTAACACGCTATGGAAATGTTATGGCTTCTCGAGGCTCCGTTATTCCTTTGTTTTTGGAGCAAATTCGACAGAATAGAGCCATAACAATCACCGATGGGGCCATGACTAGATTTATGATGACGCTGGATGATGCTGTGGATTTGGTTCTTTACGCATTTAAAAATGGGTCCTCAGGGGATATTTTTGTTCAGAAAGCGCCTGCTGCGACAATACACACCTTAGTTGAAGCTTTAGCACAAACGCTCGATAAATTTGAACCCGAAGTCAATGTTATTGGGACGCGACATGGTGAGAAGCTGTTCGAATCGTTACTAAGTAGGGAGGAACTGGCTGCCGCTTTAGATTTGGGGGGGTATTTTCGTGTTCCACCAGACCTGCGAGATCTTAATTATGAAAAATATGTTGAGAAGGGCGAAATAAAAATTTCTGAAGCAGAAGATTATAATTCGCACAATACTTTACGACTCGATGTAGTCGGGATGAAATCGTTGTTATTGAAATTGCCGTCGATAAGAGAGATTGTTTCTAAGGCAGGGGGTAATGGATGATATTATGCGAATTTTAGTCACAGGTGCCGATGGTTTTATAGGCAAGAATCTAACCGTACATCTTGATGAATTAGATGGGGTAGTGGTCCATAAGTTTGTACGTGGTGATACTTTTCAAGCATTAGAAAAACTTGTTAATATGTCTGATGCAGTTATCCACTTAGCTGGAGAAAATCGTCCAGAAAATCCTGATGAATTCGAAGCTGTCAATGTCGGACTAACTGCAGCTCTGTGTTTGTATTTAGAAAACGCAAGCAAAGATATTCCGGTTGTTTTTGCCTCATCAGCTCAAGCAGTATCAGATAATCCTTACGGAAGAAGTAAAAGCTCAGCAGAAGTAATATTTAGAAAATTGGCCGAAATCTATGACGCTCCTATCTTTATTTACCGATTGCCTGGGGTTTTTGGAAAGTGGAGTAAGCCTAATTATAATTCGGTAGTTGCAACGTTTTGTTACAACATTGCGAATGATCTTCCGATTACAATCAGTAATCCAGCCACTCAAATAGATTTAGTCTATATAGACGAGGTTGTTTCTGCTCTTGTGAAGTCGGCTACAGATTTTTTTGAACCTGGCATTTACTTTCCTGAGGTTACGCCTGTATATAATATTTCATTAGGTGAGCTAGAGACTCAAATATTCGCTTTTGGTAATTGCAGAACTTCTCTAGTCACTGAATGCGTGGGTACTGGATTGATTCGAGCACTATATTCAACATATGTGAGTTACCTTCCGAAATCAGAGTTTTCTTATACCTTACCTTCTCACGAAGATGACCGAGGGATCTTTGTGGAAATGTTAAAAACGGTTAACTCTGGCCAGTTTTCATTCTTTACCGCCCATCCAGGTATTACGAGAGGTGGTCATTATCATCACTCAAAAACTGAGAAATTTTTGGTTATAAAGGGGACCGCAAGTTTTGCTTTTAAGCATATTTTGTCGCAAGATTTGCATACTATAGTGACGTCCTCCGGCAATCCGACGGTTGTCGAAACAATACCTGGTTGGGCGCATGATATAACTAATATTGGAGATGATGACTTAGTGGTAATGCTTTGGGCAAACGAAATATTTAGTAAAACTCTACCAGACACGATTGCATATGAGATCTGATATGAAAAAAATGAAAGTTATGACGGTTGTTGGAACTCGACCAGAAATTATTAGGTTATCGCGAGTCATCTCTAAACTAGATGATTGCTGCGAGCATATATTGGTACATACTGGCCAGAATTATGACTATGAGTTAAATGAAATATTTTTTGAAGATCTAGGTATTCGAAAACCTGATTTTTTCCTCGGATGTGCCGGCGCTAACGGGACTGAAACGATTGGCAATGTCATGATCGGTGTCGACAAGTTGTTGGAGTCGGAGGGTCCTGAAGCCATGCTGGTATTGGGAGATACTAATAGCTGTATGGCAGTTGTGGCGGCTAAGCGCCGAAAAATTCCTACATTTCATATGGAGGCAGGTAATAGATGCTTTGATATGAGGGTCCCTGAGGAAATTAACCGGAGGATCGTTGACCATACTGCAGACATCAATTTGACTTATAGTTCAATTGCGCGGGACTATCTTCTCCGTGAGGGACTTTCACCCGATATGGTTATAAAAACTGGAAGTCCAATGAACGAAGTGTTGGCCTATTATGACTCTTCAATTCGCTCTTCTGCAGTAATGGAGAGTCTTAAGCTTGATGAAAATCAGTTTTTTTTAGTGAGTGCTCATCGAGAGGAGAATATCGAACCTGATCAAAATTTTGCTAAATTGGTTATTTTACTTAATAGATTGGCCGAGACTTACGACCTGCCAGTTGTGGTATCGACGCATCCTAGAACTCAAAAGCGCATTGATAGCCAAGACATAAAGTTTGATCAAAGAGTTAAGCTAATTAAACCTTTAGGCTTTTCTGACTACAATAAATTGCAGCTCAGTGCAAAAGCAGTTTTATCCGATAGTGGCACTATTAATGAAGAGTCTTCTATTTTGAAGTTTCCAGCACTCAATTTACGTGAAGCACATGAGAGGCCAGAGGCTATGGAAGAAGGTTCTGTAATGATGGTTGGAATGAATTTTGAGAGGGTCTTGCAAGCTTTGAATCTTTTAGAAAGTCAGAAGAAGGATGAATCTTACCCATTACATAAGGTAAAGGATTATTCTAGCTCTAGCGTTTCTGAAAAAATCGTGAGAATAATTTATAGCTATGTCGACTACGTAAATACTAATGTATGGAAGAAATCGCTCTAAACTTTCCTTAATCGGATTTTTGTGGAGTCCGACACCTTAAAAATTAGATATAGAAATTGAATGAAGGTTCATTAATCGGTGTTGCTAATCGAATACTAAATTAAAATATATCTTGACCGAAATATACGTAAAGGTGAGCTATGACCGACACGGTAGTTGAAAATAAAATATGTATCATTGGTAATTTTGAGTTTCCAGATGGTACCGCCGCCGGATTACGAGTGCTAGGGAATGGGCGCCTTTTTAAGAAGCTAGGGTACGACGTTATCTATATTGGTTTGTCACGTAATTGTTTGCCATGCAAGGACAATGTACCCCAGTTTAGATATTTAGAAAATTTTAAATGCTACAATTTTGAGTATCCGACAGGTATTAAAGATTGGTTGTTTTTTCATAAAAAATTACACTCGGTGAAGGACATTCTGTCTTCTGAGAGAATATCTTTAGTCATTTCTTATGGAAGTTTGTCCAACTCATTTTTCGCCATAATGTTAGCCTATTACTGTAAGAAAAATCATATTGCTTTCGTGCCCGATGTGGTTGATTGGCTTGCTGGAGGCAGTGGAAGCAGAATGTTCCGCATTATGAAATGGGTTGACACTCAGATTCAAAAGCGTGTGGCCAATAAGTTAGGGAGCGGAATGATAATGATAAGTTCCTGCCAGAAGGATTACTACCGAGATGGAAGGCCAAAGTTAGTTTTGCCGCCTTTGAGTACATATATTTCTGATATAGATAAGCAAGCCTGTATAAATCGAAATGTCACATTAGTCTATGCGGGATATCCATTTAGCGTTGATAGTAATGTAAGGGATCGCAGTACATTTAAGGATCGACTCGATGTGGCTATTGAATTGTTGTTTCTCTGCAGAGACTTGGAATTCAAATTCAATGTTTATGGTATAAGTATTACCGAATATCTATTAGTAATACCTAGCCATAGGTCAATTATTGAAGAGATGAAGGATAAAGTAATTTTTCATGGCAGATGTGACAGAAAAGAAATCAGAGTTGCAACTATGGACGCTGACTACATGTTTTTATACCGAGATAAGAATCGAATGACTGACTTTGGTTTTCCGACTAAATTGGTTGAGTCATTGAGCTATGGGACGCCAGTTATTACCACAGACACATCTGATATCTTGAAATATATTAGTGACGGATGTAATGGATATATACTTGATCGCGAAGATTTAGAGGCTGGAATGATTAAACTGCGAGGGATTCTGTCAAATAAGTTACCAGGGCTTACTATGACTAAAGATGAAATAATAGAAAACCACCCTTTTGCGGATGATTATTTCTCAGGTGATGCTAGTGTATTTTTACAGCACGTATTAGACAATCCTTCCAAATAAAATTTGACAGAGAGTTCTAGTTATCTCTCAGTGGCTCGAGGCTTAAGGTTTTGATATGGTAAACGGCGCTCTAAGGCATGGATTTAGTTCATTGTTATGGATAGTAGTGTTATATCTGTTTGTTTTTCAACCGCCATTTATTTCAAGATCTATGTATGGAGTAGCTAGCGTTTTTACAATAGGCCTAGCACTTCTTTTGTCACCGAATAGATATGTTGCTTTGGTCCAGAAATTTCGGATCGAACTATTTTTAGTATTTGTAATAACGCTGTATTGTTTATTGCGAGATACTGTTGTGGGACAGCAAGTGTATTCAGGCCGGGCATTAAGTGTACTGGTGCAGGTGTTTTTGACTCCGTTAGCTCTTTTGTCCATAAAATTTTACAAAGGTGGTCATCAATTTGAGCTAGATTCGTCTTTACTTTTCAATACAGTACTACTCGCCACACTGACTCCCGCTTTGTTTTTTGGCATTGAATCATTAAGTGATTTCTATAATGCCATCATCATAGAATCAAGCGGTCCGGATGTAGCAAAGCGTATCTTTCGTGGCATTGGAGTTAGCGAAAATCTCACATTTTCGTTCTCAATCATACTGGGAATATTCTTAACCTTAATAGTGAAAGGTTTTGGAGAGCTAAAGTGGTTTATTTTAATGCCCCTAATCGTCATTGTATTATTTGGAATTGTTGTTAACGCCAGGATTGGTCTGGCACCTGTAATTATTTTTTTGATTATTGCGATGATACGAAGGCCTATAATTACTTCTAGCTTTTTGGGAGGCCTCTCCATAATTATAGCTTTGTTTCTTTCTAGTATTATTGACACTGATATAGGGGATAACGTGCTCTGGGTAACATCTATTTTCAGTGATTTTTATTTGATTTTGACTGGGAATTTCGACCAAGTTTCTTCAAACTCATCGATAAAGGTACTCATAACTGAGTATATTATTATACCTGTTGGTTTTTTCGCATTGATGTTTGGTAGCGGGCAAAACTTGTTTCTAGAATCGTTTAATAACAGTGATATTGGATTCATTACTCAGCTAAATTATGGAGGGTTAGTCTTCTCAATAATTTTGGGGAGCCTTTATTGCGTCTTTTCCTTGAGAATCATTAGACTTGGAGTTTTAAGTTTAGATCTGCGTATTATGTGGCTGCTACTGCTGTTACTTATCAACTTTAAAGGATCTGCATTTTCATCCATCCCAGTAACGCGAATATTTGCGTTAGTATACTTTTACCTCTTACTAGTACCTCAATCGGGACGTCAAAAGACGAAAATTCAGGGTTATACCTAATGCTTAATTATTGGCGCATCAAATAGCAAATTACAATGGAAGATGTAAAATTTATGAATAGTGAATCAATGTTAGATCAAATGTTAGTTAGTGACATCTCCATCTCATTTTTAGATAGTTTTTATGCGGTTTTATTCACCGTAGTTGGGTCATTCGTCGTCCGCCATTTATACGTTGTCTATGGACGGTCTATGAATAACAGAGCTAATTTGGGTAATAGTTTTCTTCTTCTGGGACTTGTTATTTGTTGTATCATCATCATAGTTAAATATTCAATAGCTCTATCATTAGGGCTTGTTGGCGCTCTTTCTATAGTTAGGTTTAGGGCGGCCATAAAGGAACCAGAGGAGTTAGTATATTTATTTCTAATTATTGGTTTGGGTATTGCTTTTGGAGCCAACCAGTTTTTAATAGGATTTTTATTGCTAGTTTTTTCAGTGCTGATAATCATAGGTTCAGCTAGATTTTTGAATAGGGAAGCGACATTTGAGGTTGAGGGCCACCTCGTTATTGTGGAGGGACCTTTAGCCGTCATCAATGAGTGGCGGAAGAGGGACTTAGTAAATATAGCGACTAAATCCGTGACTATGATGTTAAAAGAGGTAGAACTAAGAAGCGACACTGATAAAGGACGTTTAGTGATTAATTTTGAAGCAAGCGTGCTAGGTTGTGATGCTATAGATCTTATTTCGGCAAGTGCAATACAGCATCAATTAAGTATCAATATCATTTCGGATACACAGGTCGCCGAATAGTGATTTTAAAAAATCGTGAAAGGTTTTCTCTTAGGCTTGCAAAAAAGTACTATAAGAAAATCACAGTTTTTCTTGGCAGTATAGTCATTTTGGTTTTTTTTCTCGCGGCGACATTTATATCACTTAATGTCCAGTGGTTTGATCGGGTCTTTTCATGGTCAGAGAATTTTTTGATCTCCCGAACTCTAGGGTATTCGAGTTCAAGCGTGCAATCAGTTAACGATATGGCGTTATTTTTGTCAGGGGCTGTGGATGGCATACTTAACGACGACGAGCGTCCAAGTATAAACTTTTTGGTTAAGTATCAAGACGTCATAACTCTGTCTAGTACTCTTAATAAAGATATTGAAAGAGATTCAGTAAAAAAGTATGTTCCCGCAACATTAGAGTATGTTTCGGGCAGTAAAAAGGTTGTGGTTAAAGGTAAAATCAGGTCGAAAGGGGACCGGACCATCCACCGCTATGATCTAGCTAGCATGTCGTATCGAGTTAATTTAAAGGGCGATGATCGTTTATTCTCACTAGAAGAATTTTCAGTACAAAGACCTATTATTAGAAACTATAGTTGGGAGTATCTAATTGAGTCTTTATTTCGTAGAGAGGATATTCTTACACTTAAGAATGAAGTTGTTGATTTTTACTTTAATGGTGATTATCGAGGAATTTATTCGATAGAGGAAGTACCCTCCAAAATTACCCTAGAATCTAATTCGCGTAAAAATGCGCCAATCTATGGCCTCGAAGAAAGCTTTGGATTTTCTGTAGCGGGCATGCTGGATCTGTATGATGCTCAGTCTTGGCTTGGTACTGATATTGAATCTTTTAGTTCTTCCATGCTGTACCGAGAGTTCGATTCGGTTCTCAAGGGAGTGCCATTTTCAAGCGCTTCTTGGGATATGGGTAGGTGGGCCAAATTTTTTGCGCTTAATGATCTTTTTGGCAGTTACCATGGAACAGTGCCTAAATCCGTAAAGTTCAGTTTCAACTCAACCTTAGGTAAATTCGAACCATTACGCTTCGATTCTCATAAAGGGTCGGATGTTTACTCAGACTTTATTTTGTTGGATTTTTTAACTAGGGGGAACGATGTTGATTGTCATTGGATTTGTGTTCACAAGAGTTTTTATCTAGGGTTTTTGAAAAATCGAGAGTTCCTTACGTTTTATGAAAAGTACCTAGCATATTATTCATCTGCTGATTTTGTTAGCTCTGCAAGTGCTGTATATGAAAAAAAGTATAGGGCTATAGATAATGAGTTTTATGCTAATTTAGCTAGAAGTGATGTAGTTTCAACGAGCGGTATAGGGCTTTATTTATTCAAGTTTTCTGAAATTGAGAGGCGCGCATTATTAATAAGCCAGAGGCTTGCTCTTTTAGGTATAAGGAGGAAGGCAGATGGCGACGTCACGAGCTCGGATTTGGGTTCGCCAGACGCTTTATTGATACCGTCAGATCCTACTATAAAAGTCATGCATCTCAGTGATTTTCATTTAGTAGGTAACTTGTGGGTCGTCGATAAACCCACTATAGCTTATTTTTCTAAATCTACTTTGTTGCAAGGGAACTCTAAAAGTGACCCTCTCATTATCGATGGGCCTCTTATGTTTATCCAAGAAGGCGGTGATATCCTTATTCAAAATGTTCAATTTATAGGCAGTACTGCCACTTCATTGAAAAATAGGGGCATCAGTGGTGCTTTCAATATAATTGATAGTGTTGCAAAGATTTCGAATGTTTCGTTCTCGGATATCAGTGGTGAGGACGCGTTAAATGTAGTTAACTCTGAGATTGTGGGGAACCATATTTCATTCGAGTCAGTCGAATCTGATGCTTTAGATCTTGATTTTTCTTCAGGCTCAGTTGATTCTATAGTTTGTGTAAATGTAGGTAATGATTGCTTAGATTTTTCAAATAGTGCTTTTACCCTAGGTAGTGTAACCGCGTCATTTGTCGGCGATAAAGCGGTGAGTTCTGGTGAATCGTCTCAGGTGTCGATTGGCGAATTACGAGTAACAGAGTCCAGGCTGGGAATGGTTAGTAAAGATGGATCTTTATTGTCAGTCGGTAAAGGAACCTTTGTCAATGTAGAAAGAGTCATGGCTGCTTTTGTCAAAAAGGCTAGCTACGGCCAGCCGTCGATAAAATTGCTAAGTACAGGATCTATCTCAGGGGCGGGTGCTGCTTTATTTGACCCTGAAGCCGATTATACAGTTGATGATGAGATATCAATCGAGTTACTTGACTCGAAACAGATATATCGAATGATTTATGAGTGATATACGTGAATTAAATATGACCTGCCGCGTGATGAATGATGTGCCTGAAATGTTACCTCTACGCTACGAAAGAAAAATTGCCTTGCGTAATGGAGGTTCTTACGCGATTTTTTCACGCCTTAAGTCTCTTGGGTTTAGAGAGGTATACCCTGTCAGAGAGGTGTCGTCCGTTTACTTTGATGAGCCAGATTTATCTTGCTTAACGAGCAGTTTCAACGGTGATATGAATAGACTTAAGCTGAGACTTAGATACTACAACTCAGATGTTAAACATGCGAAACTTGAGCTAAAGCGTAAAAATGGTTATCTAGGGAATAAAAAAACAATTACATTCCCAGGTGAGTTCTTTGATTTGGACGAGGCTTTATTGGTTTGTCAGCAATGGATCAACTCTAATTTAAGTAGAGCGTATATCCCTACCGCAAAAGTATCTTATCAAAGAGTGTACTTAGAAAAAGATTACCTTAGAATTACTTTAGATCGACATGTTAGTGGTGAAAGATTGTTCGGTTCAACTGGTGTTAAATCGCGGTTAGGCAGCTATGATGTTGTTGAATTTAAATATGCTGCTGAGTTTGACTGCAAATTTAGATTGTGGTTTGAAAAACTATCATTTATACCAATAAGAGTAACTAAGTCTTCTAAGTACACCAATGTTTTCAAGAGCTCATAGATGTGTATCCATTGCGTTTTTAGTTACAAAAGTGCAGTGAAGTGACCGAATTTTTTGATCGGTTGCTTCCGTGTCTATAAATACTCATGAAGCAATATTAATATCTGAATACAGTCATGACCTAACATGGCGATATGCTAGGGCGCGTTGAGATCTTAGGCTATATTGTATCTGCTGACGCTTAATTGTATTTTTGACGGTGCTCTCAGCAAAAATTCATGGAAGTAACTTACATTGAGGTCTAAAAATATATTGCGCTGTTGCTTTGATAAATTATTCGCACAAATTTAATGTGACGACCGGTTATCCATTTAAACTATCCTCGTAGAAAGTCTTCTTCCAGTATTTATTACTTGTATAAGTTGGATGTCTACTGATTAACTTTAATTATTACCTTCACAATTAACCAAAATCTTAATAAATAGAGCCATACAAATGAAGACTAAACTTTTAATGGTAGTTAATGTTGACTGGTTTTTTATGTCACATAGACTGCCTATTGCTTTGGCAGCATTAGAGAAAGGGTATGAGGTTCATTTGGCTTTCCGTTTTACAGGAGAGCAAGAGAATCTCAAAAATTTGGGTTTTGTGATCCATGAAATACCTTTTTCAAGAGCCAGAGTGTCGTTGATTCAAGAGATCAAAACCTGCTTTATTATATTACGGTTGTTAATACGATTACGTCCTGACGTGATTCATGCTGTAACTATTAAGCCAAGCCTGTATGTTGGTATTTTTGCAAGAGTGCTTGGCATTAAAAAGCTTGTTATTGCCGTTTCTGGACTTGGACTAGTGTTTGTGTCCAAAGGACGCTTTGCTCTTTGGCGGAAATGGTTGATAGAGTTATTATATAAGATAGCGGTTAATCCAAAACACACTCGATTAATATTTCAAAATGAAACTGACGCAGCGACGTTACAAGCTATTGTTAGGGCAGATTTAAGAAATATCAGTTTAATTAAAGGTTCTGGCGTTGACTTAGCAGAATATAAATATACGGAGCAGCCAGTTACTGAGAAAATGGTAGTTAGCTTGGCTGCTCGATTATTGAGAGAGAAAGGTATTTATGAATTTATAAGAGCGGCAGAAATTATCTCTCAGTCAGATTTTTCTGATTCTATTTCAATGAGATTAATAGGTGCTCCTGATCTTGAAAATCCTAATTCAATTTTGCCTGAAGAGTGGGAAACATGGAAAAAGTCTGGAATAGTTGACTGTTTGGGTTTTAGGTCAGATATCAGTACATTATTTTCACAGACAAATATTGTTGTACTTCCTTCATATTATGGAGAGGGATTACCCAAAGTACTTATTGAGGCAGCAGCTTGTGGGCGCGCAATTATTACGACAGATTGTCCCGGTTGCCGAGATTCGATATTGGATGGTGAAACCGGAATTATTATTCCTGCCAAGGATCCGATAGCGCTAAGTAATGCAATTTTAAAGTTTGCTAAGAATAAACTCTTAGTAAGAAACATGGGTATGGCGGCGCGAAAATATGCGGAAAAGACGTTTAGTGTTGACAGTGTTGTTTCTCTTCACCTTGGTATATATGAAAGTATTTTAAGGTCTGGTGATTGCTGATAATTTATCAGTAAAAATTTTTAGACTGGTCTTTAGTCATAGTGGTTTTTTATAGACCAATGCAGCTAATATTTATTGTCGGGGTATTTTTTGATGAGCAAAAAAATAATTGTTCTAACGGGAGCTACCGGTTTTGTCGGAAGCGCTATTGCCGCTAAGATGGAGTGTAAAGAACTGCGTTTGATTAGCAGATGCGACCCAAAAATACCGAATACAATTTTTTGTAAAGCGGCTATTTGCAAATCGTCGAATTATCAGTATTTTTTACAGAACAGTGATGTGGTTATTCACTCAGCTGCACGCGTCCATGTCATGAAAGATTTGGCTAAGGATCCTCTTGCTGAGTTTAGAGCTGTAAACGTTGAGGGCACGCTAAATTTAGCAAGACAAGCGGCTGAGGCAGGCGTGAAACGATTTATATTTTTAAGTACAGTAAAAGTACTAGGTGAGGATACGGTGTTAGGCAAGCCGTTTACTAACGATGATAGACTAGACCCTCAAGATCCCTACAGTGTATCAAAAGCTGAAGCGGAGATTGGCCTCCGAGAGATTGGCCAAAATTCCGGTATGGACATTATTATTATAAGGCCACCATTAGTTTATGGTGCAGGTGTTAAAGGAAATTTCTCGAGCCTACTCAAACTAGTCAGATTAGCAATCCCATTGCCATTGGGAGACATCGAAAATAAGAGAAGCTTTGTTAGCATAGAGAATTTAGTAGACTTGGTTGTTACTTGCTTAGATCACCCGAACGCGAAGAACAAATCATTTTTAGTGAGCGATGACAGAGATCTTAGTACGCCTGATTTATTGTCGATGATTGCCAAAGCTGGGGGCCGTAAACCTTGGATATTTAAATGCCCACTCCTTTTATTGTCGATTTTTTTACGCCTATTAGGTAAGTCGGCAGTTTATGAGAGGTTGTGTGGCTCTATGCAAGTTAATATTGAAGACACAAAATCTGTACTTAGCTGGAATCCACCTTGTACGGTTGAAGACGCTCTGGCTAATTGTTGACTCAAGATAGATTAAAGAATATGGATTTAATAGATGAATGTATTAGAAGTAATAGGAAGGACTAATGAATTATTCGGCTCTGACATACAGACTTTCTCAGGGGAGTTAAATGATACGGTATCCAAGTCGAAGTTTTTAATTATTGGGGGCGCTGGTTCTATAGGTCAGGCAGTAACTCGAGAAATTTTTAAACGCGACCCCGAAGTAATTCATGTTGTAGATATTTCGGAAAACAACATGGTTGAACTCGTCCGTGATCTTAGAAGCACCTTGGGCTATGGTTCTGGTGAATTTAAGACATTTGCTATTGACTGCGGATCCGTTGAATTTGAAGCATTAATGACGGAAGAGGGCCCGTATGACTATGTATTTAACTTGTCTGCACTTAAGCATGTCAGGAGCGAAAAAGACCCTTACACGTTAATGCGTATGATTATGGTCAATGTTTTTAATACCATTAAGACACTTAGGTTGGCCAAGAAGATGAATGCGAAAAAGTACTTCTGTGTATCGACGGATAAAGCTGCAAACCCAGTCAATATGATGGGCGCAAGTAAGCGTATTATGGAGATGTTCTTGATGTGTGAGAGTTTAACTCAAGATATATCCATGGCGCGTTTTGCCAATGTGGCTTTTTCAGATGGCTCTTTACTACATGGGTTCAACCAAAGAATTGCAAAAAAACAACCATTTTCGGCTCCAAATGACGTTCGACGTTATTTTGTTACTGCTCAAGAGTCAGGTGAGCTTTGTTTGCTTTCTGGGT
>MDTF01002319.1_pt1 | contig 17845 bp, 31 predicted proteins | sample 811191 | NCBI WGS metagenome assembly MDTF01 (sample SAMN05326649, study PRJNA326480) | marine metagenome | isolation source: seawater | place: Southern Ocean | collected 2011 | reverse complement strand
TTACTTTTTTATTACCTATAGACTTTATTAAACTCATAAAAATTCCTTTTACATTATTTGAGAGACTATTAGTTTATCTGGTGGTAAAATTCAAACTAAAATGACTTTACAGGTTAAAATTAGTAAGAAATTAGTTCCATATAAAACAGCTTTTGCATTTCTTAAAAAAAGAGTGGAATTAGTTAAAAAATCTAAAGCAAGAGAGTTAGTATGGATATTAGAGCATCCATTAACTTTTACAAAAGGAATAAGATCTAAAGAAAATGAAATTTTAGATAAAAAGATTAAAGTTATTAAGACAAATAGAGGTGGTAAAATAACGATACATAACCCAGGTCAAAAAATAGTTTATTTTACTTTAAACTTAAATAGACGGAAAAAAGATATAAAAAATTTAGTAAAACAAATAGAATTATGTGTCATAGATTTTTTAGAATTACATAAAATCAAAAGCTATGCAGACAAAAAAAATATTGGTATTTGGGTTAAGGATAAAAAGATTGCAGCTATAGGAATACGTGTGAGTAACTGGGTTGCCTACCACGGATTCTCTATTAATATAAATAATGACTTAGATCATTATAAAAAAATAATTCCTTGTGGTTTAGATAACACAAAAGTTACATCTATAAAAGCTGAAGGCAAGAATAAGATTTTAAATTTAGAAAATAAATTAAAAGATGTGTTTTTAAAATGTTTAGAAAATATTTAGATTCTTTTTATCTAAAAAATCTTTAAATTCTTTATTAAAATTTGCTCTAAAATTATACTTTACATTGTTAATCATAAATTTTATTTCATAAGCGTGGAGCATCAGATTTTTACTTTTTATAAAATCTTTACCTCTTTTGACATAGTATTTATCATCTCCTATAATTGAATTACCTATGTTGTATAGCTGTTTTCTAAGCTGGTGTTTTCTACCTGTAATAGGTCTTAATTCTAATAAAGAATATTCAGCATTACCTTTTAAGATCTTAATAAACGAAGTAGCTTTTTGTATAATTTTCCTTTCTTTTTCATATAAAACCAAATCATCTTCTAAAACTTTTATTTCTTCAGAAACTTCGCCGTATACTACTGCTAAATATGTTTTGTGAATCTTTCTTATACGAAATAAAGATGTAAATAATTGTGCATATTCTCTCGTCTTTGCAACTATTAAAATACCTGAAGTTTCTTTGTCTAAACGGTGAACTATAAATGGTTTTGAATCTTCGAAATATTTTGTTTTTCTTAAAGTATCTACAACATTTTTAAACGATTTGGTTCCAGATTGGACAGCAATACCAGAAGGTTTGTTTATTACGATAAAATTTTCATTATCCTCAATAATAAAATCATCATATTTATCTCTCTCTGTGCTTGATGGTATGTATTGAGTGATTAAATTTTTTTCTGTTTTTTTTACTTTTTCAATATTAAAAATTTCGATTATGTCACTTTCTTGAACCCGATATGAGCTTTTAGTTTTTTTACCATTAACTTTAGCTTGATTTTTTCTTATAATTTTTTCTATTAAACCCTGTGGAATATCTAATACTTTATTTTTAAACCAACGATCAAAGCGTGTATTGTGAAAATCTTTCTCTACCTCAAACTTTTTGATCATAGGAAAGATATATTAAGGAAATTATTTAGTGGCCGCAACTGCTGCTGTATCTTTTTCTTTAGATATAACTTTTTTTGGCTTATCAACTTTTTTAGCTTCTATATCTCTATCTACAAGCTCAATTATAGCTAATGGTGCGTCGTCTCCATATCTGAAGCCAGCTTTTAAAACCCTTGAATAGCCACCTTGTCGTTTCTCATATCTGGCTGACAAAACGTCAAAAACTTTAACAACTGAACTCTTGTCTTGAAGTTTTGAGAATAATCTCTTCTTGTTGCTTAAGTTGTTTTTTTTTCCAATAGTTATAACTTTATCTATAAGAGGCTTCAATTCTTTAGCTTTTGGAAGTGTTGTTGTTATTTGTTCATATTTAATTAAAGAATTAAGCATATTTTGAAACAAAGCTTTTCTATGCTCTGCAGTTCTGTTTAACTTTCTGTGTCCTAAACCGTGTCTCATTTTTAATAATTATTCTCTTCTAATTTTTTTGACATTTCAGCAATGTTATCTGGTGGCCAATTTGGTATTTCCATGCCTAAATATAAAGACATAGTACTCAGGACTTCCTTAATTTCATTAAGAGATTTTCTTCCAAAGTTTGGTGTTCTTAACATTTCCGGTTCAGTTTTTTGGACTAAATCACCGATGTAAGTGATGTTGTCGTTTTTTAAGCAATTCATTGACCTAACAGAAAGCTCTAATTCTTCAACTCTTTTTAATAAATTTTTGTTAAATTCAGGCTCTGTTGACTTAACTTCTTTTACTACTTCCTGCGGATCTTCAAAATTAACAAACATAGCAAGCTGATCTTGAAATATTCTAGCTGCATACGCAATCGCGTCTTCAGCATTAACAGTGCCATTTGTCTCGATATTCATTGCGAGTTTATCGTAGTCTAAGGCACTTCCAGCTCTTGTGTTTTCAACTGTATAAGAAACTTTTTTTACGGGACTAAAAAGTGAGTCAACGGCTATTAGTCCTAACGGACTATCTTCATCTTTATTTTTTGTTGAAGGTACATAACCTTTTCCTGTATCTACAATTAACTCCATATGAAAATTAGTCTTTTCATCTAAATTACAAATAGTTTGTTCTGGATTTAAAATTTCTATTTCCGAAGGAAGAGTTATGTCCTTTGCTTTTACTTCTTTAGGTCCTTTAACGTCTAATATGATTTTTTTTGGAGAATTGACAGATGATTTAATAGCTAAATTTTTAACATTTAATACTATATCCGTGACATCTTCTCGTACTCCTTTAATAGAAGAGAACTCATGAAGAACTCCGTCAATTTGAACAGCAGTGACTGCAGCTCCTTGAATGGATGATAGTAGTATTCTTCTTAAAGCGTTTCCTAATGTCTGGCCAAAACCTTTTTCTAAGGGTTCAGCTACAACGCTTGCTGTAGATTTGTCTTCGTTGCTAGTTATTTCTAATTTATTTGGTTTTGTTAACGCTTTCCAATTTTTATCAATAATATTACTTGCCGTTTGCATTATACTCTCCTTCTTTTAGGTGGCCTTGTGCCGTTGTGTGGCATAGGTGTTGTGTCTTTAATTGAAATAATTTTAAATCCTTTTGATTGAAATGCTCTTAAAGCAGTTTCTCTACCAGAACCTGGACCTTTTACTTCTACAGTTAGAGTTCTGAGACCTTGTTCATAAGCTTTACCGCCCGCATCATCTGCTGCAACTTGAGCAGCATAAGGAGTAGATTTTCTTGATCCTTTAAATCCTTTGGCTCCCGCAGAAGACCAGGCAATAACATTTCCACTTTCGTCAGCTATTGAAATTATTGTATTGTTAAAAGTTGAATAAACGTAAGCAATGCCAGTTGTAATATTTCTTTTAACCTTTTTCTTTTTTTTAAACGAAGAAACTTTTGCAGAAGGTTTATCTTTTTTTATTGGTTCCGCCTTGGTAGCTTTAATATCTTTTTTAACTTCTATTTTTTTATCCATAAGTTCTATTTCTTCAGTGGTGTAAGTTTTTTCCCAGCAATTGCTACGGCTTTTCCTTTTCTTGTTCTGGCATTACTATGTGTTCGTTGCCCTCTTACTGGTAATTTTTTTTTGTGCCTTGTGCCCCTGTAAGTAACTAAATCTACTAATCTTTTTATATTTAGCGAAATCTCTCTTCTTAAATCTCCTTCAACTTTGTGATTTGAATTTATGTATTCAGTTATTTTAAGAACCTGTTCTTCTGTTAAGCTGTTGACTCTTACATCACGAGGTATACTAAGTTTATCGCAAATTTGTTTTGAAGAATGTAGCCCTATACCATGTATGTAGGTTAGGCCTATGCTTACTACTTTATTTGGAGGAATGTTAATTCCGGCTATTCGGGCCATAGTTTATTGGGTATAAGTTATAAAAAACGTATTTATATGAGGTTATTTTGTAATGTCAACCCTCTATAACGTTCAGATAACTACTTATTTCGCTATAAATTACGTCTATATCAGTTTCTCCGTTTACATCTCTTACAAGACCCATTTTGTTGTAGAAGTCTATGACCGGTTCTGTTGATTCTTCGTAAGTTTCAAACCTTTTTGAAGCTACATCAACATTGTCATCTTCTCTTTTTATCAAAAACTGCTTTTGACAGCACCCGCTGGCTTCTTTGGGCGGGTTAAAAAAAATATTGTATGTATTTCCACATTTTGAACAGGCAATTCTTCCGGTAATTCTCTTTTTAATAGTGTCTAAAGAGACTTTTAATTTTATAACAAGGTTAATGTTTTGTTTGTGTTTGTGAAGAAGTTTTTCTAAATTTTCTGCTTGTGGCAAATTTCTAGGATAGCCATCAAATATAATTTTATTTTTATAATTATCGTTTGAAACAAAATTTTCGATTAAACCATTAATAATTTCATCAGAAACTAAAGAGCCAGAGTTTACTATTGATGTAATTTCAACTCCTAAAGAAGATTTTTTTTTTATTTCGTCTCTTAATAAATCTCCAGTAGACAATTTAAAAAGATTAAATTTTTTTACAATAAAATCAGACTGTGTTCCTTTGCCAGCTCCAGGAGGTCCAAATATAATGACATTCATTTTGGTTAATCTTTTTATTTACCAAATTTTGTTTTTTTAATTAGTGATTCATATTGAGAGCTCATCAATCTTGTTTGTACTTGTGTTACTGTATCCATTGCAACAACAACTACGATTAAAATTGAAGTACCACCTAAATAAAAAGGTATTGGGTATTTTGAAATCAAAAATTCAGGTAATAAACAAACGAAGGTAAGGTAAATAGAGCCAATCGTAGTAAGTCTTGTTAATATTGTTTGAATGTATTCAGCAGATCTCTCCCCCGGCCTAATGCCTGGAATGTATCCGCCATATTTTCTTAAATTCTCTGCAGTTTCTTTAGGATTAAATACAATAGAAGTATAAAAAAAAGAAAAGAAAATAATTCCTGATGCATACAACAACATATAAAGTGGTTGGCCTTGCGTAAACATAGAGGAAATACTTAAAAATGTTTCTGAATCCGAAAATCCAAAATTAGACAAAGTCACGGGCAGTAACAATAAAGCAGACGCAAAAATTGCAGGAATTACTCCTGCGGTATTTATCTTTAAAGGAAGATGCGAAGATTCACCTCCGTAAACTTTATTTCCCATTTGTCTTTTAGGATAATTTATTAAAATTTTTCTCATTGCTCTTTCAAAGAAAACTATAAAAAGAACAGTAAAAATAACTAATAGAAAGATAATAATAATTAGTGTTGCTGATAAGGCGCCAGTTCTACCTAACTCAAAAGTTGAGGCTAAGGCTCTAGGTATCTCTGCAACAATACCAGAAAAAATTATGAGAGAAATACCGTTACCAACTCCTCTTAGAGTTATCTGTTCTCCTAACCACATTAAGAATGTAGTTCCAGCAACTAAAGAAATAGTCGTCATTATTCTAAAAGACGTACCTGGATCTAGTACAAGTGATCCTGCGTTTTCTAGTCCAACTGAAACTCCGTAGCCTTGCAACACAGCTATAAATACTGTTCCATATCTAGTTAACTGAGTAATTTGTTTTCTACCTACCTCTCCTTGTTCTTTTAAATTTTTAAAATAATCGGATACACCAGTTAGTAGTTGAATAATAATAGAAGCAGAAATATATGGCATTATACCAAGTGCAAAAATTGCCATTCGTGTCACGGCACCTCCGGAAAATACATTGAACATTCCGAGAAGACCTTTTTGAGAATCTCCCATTACTTGAGTTAAAGCTTGTGGGTCGATACCTGCTAGAGGAACATAAGTTCCAAGTCTATAAACGATCAGAATAAATATTGTGAAAAATATTCTACTTTTGAGATCGTTAGCTTTTGCAAAAGCACCTTGGTTAATATTTTCGTTAGACATTAGGCTTTCTATTTTTTTAGAATATTAAGAGTTGCGCCAGCTTTTTCTTTTTTTGCTTTTGCTTGTTTTTTTTTAAGAATATTAAGTGTGCCACCAGCTTTTTCAATTTTAACCTGTGCTTGTTTAGAGGCAAAATTTGCTGTTAGACTAATTTTATTTTTTATATCACCGTCTCCCAATATTTTTAGTTTAAGGTATTTTTTATTAATTATTTTTTTGTCCTGTAAAAGTTTTAGATCAACAGGTGTATCTAGATCTATTTTTTTATTATCATGAAATTTTTGAAGATGAGAAAGGTTTATAATTGCTGTGTTTTTTACAAATAAAGATCTAAAACCTCTTTTAGGAAGCCTTCTGTATAGAGGTGTTTGGCCACCCTCAAAAGCTTTTATAGCAACTCCTGATCTTGATTTTTGACCTTTTATTCCTCGTCCACCAGTTTTACCCTTTCCAGAACCAATACCACGACCTGGTCTAATTTTTTTAACATTAGTTTTTACTAAAGTATTTAGTTTCATTTTGTATTTTCTCTTTTAGAAATAATTTCAGATATTTTTTTTCCACGCATAGCTGATAGTAGTTTTGGTGATCGTTGAGCTAAAAGAGCGTTAACAGAAGCTTTTACCATGTTGTGGGGATTTGCTGATCCAAGTGATTTAGCAACCACATCTTGTATTCCAAGTACGTCACAGACGGCTCTTATAGGCCCACCAGCAATAATTCCAGTACCTGCTGGAGCAGATCTTAGTAAAACTTTTCCAGAACCGTTTCTACCCCTAACATCGTGGTGCAATGTTCTTCCGTCTTTGAGAGAGATTTTAACTAAATTTCTTGTAGCGTCTTGTGTAGCTTTTCTAATAGCATCAGGAACTTGTTTTGATTTCCCTTGACCAATACCTATCGAACCTTTCTCATTCCCTACTACAACTAATGCGGCAAAACCAAATCTCCTTCCACCTTTTACTACTTTAGTAATTCTATTTATTCCTACCAATCGTTCTTTGTATTCGCTTTGTTTTTTTTGCCATTCAGCCATCTAAAACTCCATTCCATTTTTTCTTAGTGAATCAGCAAACATTTTTATTCTACCGTGGTATTTGTAAGCACCACGATCAAAATAAACTTTGGTTATTTTTTTTTCCGCAGCACGTTTTGCTAAAATCTCTCCTAATAAAGCAGATGTTTCTATTTTTTTTTTTTTTTTAGCTTTAATTTCTTTTTCAATAGACGAAACTGAAACAAGTGTTTTTTTTTCTTTATCATCTATTATTTGAGCTGAAATATTTTTCAAAGATTTAAAAACAGATATTCTATATCTATTAACTGAAACACTTTTTAATTTTTTTCTATTCCTAAGACTTCTTTTTTTTGTATTATTTATTTTTTTCATATTATTTTTTCTTACCTTCTTTTCTAAGAACGTACTGACCTCTTTCCATAATACCTTTACCTTTATAGGGTTCAACAGGCTTAAGTGTTTTAATGTCTGAGGCAACTTTAGACACTAGTTCTTTATCAACACCGGTAATAGTTATCACAATTTGTTTTTCAACAGCAATTTTTACATCTTTAGGTATTTTAAAATTGATATCGTGACTAAATCCTAATTGTAGGTTTAATATCTCTCCTTTTAGATTGGCTCTAAAGCCAACACCTTTAATGTCGAGTATTTTTGTATGACCAGTGCTTACTCCTAGGACAGCATTATTAATTAAACTTCTGTAAGTTCCCCACATTATTGATGTTTTTTTATCTAAATTTTTTGGAACTAAAGGCATAATATTAAATTCATTTTTCTCATTAACTTTTGCTGAAAATATTTTATCATTTATCGTAAGCTGTTTAGATCCTTTTGGACCTGTTATAGTTATTACACCATTTTCAGTTTTTACTGATGAATCCTTAGGTATTGCTATATTTTTTTTTCCAATTTTAGACATTAAAACACTCTACAAATAATCTCTCCGCCCACATTGTTTTTTCTAGCTTCAATGTCAGACATTACACCTTTGTTGGTTGAAATAATTGCTAGTCCTAGGCCATTTTGAATTCGAGGTATACTGTCTGCCCTTGAAAACACACGTCTACCAGGTTTAGAAACTCTTTTAATTTCCTTTATCACTGGTATACCTTCGTAGTATTTTAAATCTACAAATAGCGATACTTTATTGTTATCTTTCTTTTCAATATAATAACTAGAAATAAAACCTTCATTCTTTAAAACTTCTAAAACTTTTAATCTAAAGTTTGAAGAGGGCATTTCTACTTTAGTTAACAGTCTTAATTGACCATTTCTAATTCTTGTAAACATATCTCCTATTGGGTCCATCAACGTCATATTTTTTTCCTTACCAGCTCGATTTTGTCATACCTGGAATTTTTCCAGAAGATGCCATCTCTCTTAGAGCTATTCTTGATATTTTTAATTTTCTGTAAACACCGTGTGGTCTTCCTGTAATCTCACATCTGTTTACCACTCTTATTTTTGCAGAATTTTTTGGTAACTTATTAAGCTTAAGTTGGGCTGCAAATCTATCTGCTAACGGCAGTTCCTTGTTCATAATTATTTTTTTTAATGCTGCTCTTTTTTTAGAAAACTTTTCAGCTAGTTTAATTCTTTTTAGGTTTTTTTGTATCGCGCTAGTTTTTGCCATAATATTAGTTTTTAGTTGTTTTGTTAATAGGAAAATTAAATTCTTTTAAAAGTTCAACAGTCCCCTCTTGGTTTTTACTGGTTGTGACAAGTGTAATATCCATGCCTCTTATCTTATCTACTTTATCGTAATTTATTTCTGGAAAAATAAGATGTTCCTTGATGCCAAAACTATAATTCCCAAATTTATCGATTCCATTTGGGCTTAAACCTCTAAAATCTTTTATTCTAGGAAGTGCTATGTTCACCAATCTATCTATGAATTCATACATTTTTGCTGATCGCAAAGTTACTTTAACACCTGCGGAAAACCCTTTTCTAGTCTTAAAATTTGCAATTGATTTACGAAATTTAGTTACAATTGCTTTTTGTCCAGCAATTGAGCTTAGATCATCTTGTGCGGCTTTAACTTTTTTCGCATCTGTTGCGTCTTCACCTAGGCCTATATTTAAAACTACCTTTGTAATTTTAGGGACTTGATGTTTATTTGGAAAATTTAATTTTGCCATCAACTTAGGCAAAATTTCTTTTTCGTAAGTATTTTTTAGTCTTGGAGTCATTTATTTATTTTTTTACACTTTCTTTTTTAACTTCTAAATTTTTAACATTTGAATAATGTATAAAGCTCTCTTTTGAAATAATACCACCTTTATTTTCTTTTGTAGGTTTAGTATGTTTTTTTACAAGATTTATATCTTTTACTTTAATTGTGTTCATTTTTCTGTTTATCTCTATTACTTCACCGGTCTTGCCTTTGTCTTTTCCTGTAATAATTTTTACTTGGTTTCCTTTCTTGATTTGCATGTTTAAATAACCTCCGGTGCTAATGATATAATTTTTGTATGGCCCGAAGCTCTTAACTCCCTTGTAACGGGCCCAAATATTCTTGTACCAATAGGCTCGCCTTTTTCATCGGTTAATACCACGGCGTTATGATCAAATTGTATTTTTGAACCATCGTCTCTAAAAATTTCTTTTCTAGTTCTTACAACTACCGCTCTGTGGACTGCTCCTTTTTTAACTTTACCTTTTGGAATTGCATCTTTTACAGTTATTACAATTAAATCTCCAACTCCTGCGTATCTTCTTTTAGAACCACCAAGAACTTTTATACATTCGACTCTTTTAGCTCCAGTGTTATCCGCTACAGTTAATTCAGTGTGGTTTTGTATCATTTCTCCATAACCTCCCAAGTTTTTTTTTTAGAAATAGGCGCGCATTCAGCAATTTCAACAGTGTCACCTTCTTTAAATTTATTTTTTTCATCATGTGCATGATATTTTTTTGTTCTTGAAATAACTTTACCAAAAAAAGGGTGTTGAAATTTTCTCACAACAGCTACTACGATTGTTTTGTTGCTTTTAGAACTTACTACTTTTCCTTTTAGGACTCTTTTGCTCATTTTGAAACCTTTGCATTTAGTGTTGTATATAATCTTGCAATACTCTTTTTAATTTCGCTATACTGGGCTGGATTTTCTACCTGTCCATTAATTTTTTTAAACCTTATATTAAACAAATCTTTTTTTAAGGTTTGTATTTGTTTTACTGCTTGTTCTCCAGTAAGTTTTTTGTCTTCTTTTTTATTTTTTGCCATTTTTATCTTTTAATAAATTTTGTTTTTATTGGTAATTTTGCAGAAGCCTTATAAAGAGCTATTCTAGCCACCTCTTCTGTAACGCCATCGACTTCAAAAATAATTCTTCCTGGTTTAACTCTACATGCATAATATTCGGGTGCACCTTTACCTTTACCCATTCTTACTTCTGTAGGTTTTTTAGAAACTGGTATATTTGGAAATATTCTTGTCCAAACTCTTCCAGTTCTTTTCATATATCTGGTTAAAGCGACACGAGCAGATTCAATTTGTTTTCCTATAATTCTATCTGGTTCAAGAGCTTTTAAACCAAAAGCACCATAGTTTAGCACAGCAGCACGAGTTGCTTTGCCGTGAATTCTTCCTTTAAAAGCTTTTCTAAACTTAGTTCTTACTGGTTGTAGCATTTTTCACTCTTTCTTTTTTTTCATTTTCAACGTCTTTTTTATATAATTGACCTTTGTAAACCCAAACTTTAATTCCAATAATACCATAAGTAGTAAGAGCTTCTGCAGTGCCGTAGTCAATATTTGCTCTCAATGTATGCGCTGGAATACTTCCGTCTCTCTCCCATTCGGTTCTTGCTATTTCAGTTCCATTTAATCTTCCGCTCACCATTACCTTAATTCCTAATGCTCCAAGTCTGGAAGCTGATTGCATCCCTCTTTTCATTGCCCTTCTGAAAGCAATTCTTTTAACTAGTTGAGTAGCGATGTTTTCTGCTATCAGATATGCGTTTAATTCTGGTTTTTTTATTTCTTTAATATTTACAGAAACTTCAGAGTCTTTAGAGATCTTAAGTACATTCTTTTTAATTTTTTCAATATCAGCACCTTTTTTACCTATTACAAAACCAGGTCTAGAAGTGTGAATTGATACAATTAATTTTTTTCCAGATCTCTCTATAATTATGTCTGAAACTCCAGAATTTACGATATTTTTCTTAATATATTTTCTAATTTTGAAATCTTCTATTAAGTATTTACCAAATTCTTTTTTTTTAGCAAACCAAACGGAATCCCAACCCCTGTTTACTCCTAACCTAAAACCTATTGGATTTATTTTCTGTCCCATAATTATTTTTTAGTTTCTTCTTTAATGTCTTTTTTTACTTTTATTTTACCCTCTGTTTTAATGTTTTTTTTTATTTCTTTTTTTTCTCCCAATACAATAGTAATTCTAGCAAATGGTTTTTTAATAGGACTCGCCCTTCCTTTTGCACGTGGACGAAATCTTTTCATAACAATTGACTTACCTACATATGCTTCTTTTATATAAAGACTGTCAATGTCATATTGATAATTATTCTCAGCATTAGCAATAGCTGATTTAACAGTTTTTTTTACATCGTGAGCTATTCTTTTTCTTGTAAATTCTAAATCTCTTATTGCTACATCAGCTTTTTTTCCTTTTATGAAGTCTAGTATTAAAGCAATTTTACGTGTGCTTGATCTCACGTTTTTATTCACTGCTGTAACAGAAATATTATTTTTTTCCACCTGCTCCTCCTGGTTTAGCCGCCGGTGCAGCTTTTTTGTCAGCTGGTGTGTGTCCTCTAAAAGTTCTAGTCAAAGCAAATTCACCTAATTTATGACCAACCATCTCTTCTGAGATTGTGATAGGTATAAAAGATTTTCCGTTGTGTATTAAAAAACTATGACCAACAAAATCAGGAATAATCGTTGAGTTTCTTGACCAAGTTTTAATTGGTCTTTTATCTCCAGTTCCTTCCTTAAGTCTATCAATTTTCTTTAACAAACTCGGGTGTACAAAAGGTCCTTTCCAAACAGATCTAGCCATAATTATCTTCTCTTCTTTCTTCTTGAAATTATTAATTTATCACTTCTTTGTGGTTTTCTAGTTTTTAAACCTTTTGCTGATTGGCCCCAAGGTGAAACCGGATTTCTTCCACCGGCAGTTTTACCTTCTCCACCACCGTGCGGGTGATCAACAGGGTTCATTACCACACCTCTAGATTGAGGTCTTTGACCTTTCCATCTAGTTCTCCCAGCCTTACCAATTTTAACATTTTTTTGATCTGGGTTTGAAACTGAACCAAGAGTTGCCATACACTTGCTGCTAACTTTTCTTGTTTCGCCAGAGCCTAATCTTATAATTGCGTGATCTCCATCGAAACCTGTTAAGGTAGCAGATGATCCAGCTGATCTAGCCATTTTTCCACCTGTATTAGGTGATAATTCTATGTTGTGTATTGAGCTACCTTGAGGGATTTCATTTAACTCTAAGCAGTTTCCAACTTTAATTTCTACATTTTTTCCAGCTTCAACTGTGTCACCGATTTCTAAATTTTGAGGACAAATAATATATTTCATATCATTATCAGAGTATTTTATTAAAGCTATGTAACCAGTTCTATTTGGATCGTATTCAATTCTTTCAACAATACCCTTAATATTTCTTTTCGATCTGTAAAAATCTATAATTCTATATTTATGTTTATGAGCTCCACCTCTATGTCTTGAGGTAATTCTTCCCATATTATTTCTAGCACCAGTAGAATGTTGCCCAACAGTTAGTGGTTTGTATGGGTCACCTTTCCAAAGTTTACTTTTATCTACAAGAACTGTAGCACGTACTGATTTTGTGTAGGGTTTAAAAGATTTTAATGGCATAGTTAAATTCCTGTAGATAGGTCGATACTTTGACCTTTTTTAAGAGTTATAATTGCTTTTTTATACCCTGGTTTAATTGATAGTTTACCTTGTTTAATTTTTTTTTTTCTTTTTTGATTAAGTATATTTACTTTAACAACAGTAACTTTGAATAACTTTTCTATACTTTTTTTAATAGAATTTTTGTTTGCACCTGAGTGAACTTTAAAAACAGTTTTGTTTTGTTCTGATAAGATAGTCGCTTTTTCGGTAACAATTGGTTGTCTTATGGAGTCTAAAAAATTAATTTTTTTCATCTAATAACCTTGTTTCTATTTTTTTCATTGAGCTAGAAGTAATAATTACATTTGTAAATTTAAGTAAGTCATAAATATTAGCACCTTCGTCTCTTATAACTTTTATATTTTTAATGTTTCGTGCAGATTTTACAAAATTTTTTTCTGAATCTTTATCAGATACAATTAGAACATTTAATAATTTATTAGTATTTAAAAATTTATTAAAATCTTTGGTCTTTTTAACTTCCTTCGTTACATCTGATAATATGTGTAATTGTTTATCTGTATTTTTTTTAGCTAAAGTTTGTGCCAACGCTAATTTTCTAACTTTTTTATTTATTTTTTTTATTTTATAAACCGCACCTTTTGGACCATGCGCTTGACCACCACCAACAAATAAAGGTGCTTTTCTACTGGCGTGCCTTGCTCCACCAGTTCCTTTTTGAGCATAAATCTTTTTAGTTGATCCCTTAATTTCATTTCTTTGCTTTGTTTTTGCTGTTCTTGGTTTTTGATGGTTTAATTGCCAATCTATTACATATTTGACTAATTTATGGTTGAATTTTAATTTCATTATCTTATCTGACACATCAATTGTTTCAGATTTGCTTCCTTCAATATTTAATAAATTTAATTTCATAAAATTATTTTTTTCCTTTACTGGCTGCAGCAGCTTTAGCTTTAGCTTCAATTTTTTCTGCTAGTGTTTTTCTTCTAACATTTTTAATTGACTGCCTTACTAGTATTGTTGAGTTTTTTGAACCAGGTATTGAACCTTTAAGATAAAGAAGATTGTTTTCTAAATCAGATTTAACTATTTCAAGATTTAACATTGTTCTAAATTTATCACCCATATGGCCCGCCATTTTTTTTCCTTTGAAAACTCTTCCTGGATCTTGTCTTTGACCTGTTGATCCATGTGATCTATGAGAAACAGAAACACCATGTGAAGCTCTTAAGCCACCAAAATTCCACCTTTTCATTACCCCTGCAAAACCTTTTCCTATTGTTTTAGATCTTACGTCTACAAACTTTATATCTTTTAATATTTCTAAACCAATTTCATTGCCTTCTTTAAATTCATCTGTTTTATCCAAACGAAACTCTTTTAAAACTTTTTTAGGCTCTGTGTTTTTCTTAGCAAAATAACCCTTCATTTGGTTTGTCAATTTTGAATTTTTAATTGAAAAAAAGCCTAATTTTACAGCTGAATATCCTCTTTTCTCACTTGTGATGACGTCTAAAACTCTTCCTTTCTCAACTCTAATTACAGTTACAGGTACGGATTGACCGTTATTCAAAAACTCTCTTGTCATGCCTACTTTTGTTCCTAATAATCCTAAGCTCATAATCTATATTTTAATTTCTATATCAACACCTGAAGCTAAATCTAGTTTCATTAATGCCTCGACTGTTTGAGGCGTTGGTTCAATAATATCTATTAGTCTTTTGTGCGTTCTTGACTCAAATTGATCTCTACTTTTTTTATTTATATGTGGAGATCTTAGTACTGTATATTTTTCAATTCTTGTTGGAAGTGGAATAGGCCCTTTAACTTGAGCGCCAGTTCTTTTAGCCGTGTTTACTATCTCTTCTGTAGATAAGTCCAATATTTTGTTATCGTAAGCACGTAAGTGTATTCTTATATTTTGTTTTTCCATAATGTTAAGCTAATTTCTTTGTTACCTCATCTTGTACGTTTTGAGGGACTTTATCGTAATGACTAAATTGCATTGTATACTGAGCTCTGCCTTGTGTAGATGATCTTAAATTGTTTATGTAGCCAAACATATTAGCTAAAGGTACGGTTGCTGAAATTGCTGTAGCATTACCCCTAGGTTCCGTAGACCCTACTTGCCCTCTTCTACTGTTTAAGTCTCCAATTACATCTCCCATAAAATCTTCTGGGGTAACAACTTCAACTTTCATTACTGGTTCTAAAAGTTTTAATGTAGCTTTTTGGCATAGTTCCTTAAAACAATATCGAGAAGCAATTTCAAAAGCTAAAACACTTGAGTCTACATCATGATGTAAGCCATCTAATATTGTAACTTTATAATCAATTATTGGAAACCCAGCTAAAATTCCACTTTCTGCAACTGACTGAACGCCCTTTTCAACGCCTGGAATAAATTCTTTTGGTATAGATGCACCTTTAATTTTATTTTCTATTTCTCTTCCTTTACCTGGTTCCAATGGCTCAACACTTAAAGTAACTTTTGCAAATTGACCAGATCCGCCACTTTGTTTTTTGTGTATATATGTAACTTCAGCAAAATTTAATATAGTTTCTCTGTAAGCTACTTGGGGTGCTCCAACGTTAGCTTCAACTTTAAATTCTCTCTTCATTCGATCTACAATAATATCTAAGTGTAATTCACCCATTCCTTTAATGATAGTTTGACCAGACTCTTCGTCAGACGTAACTCTAAATGAAGGATCTTCTTTAGCCAATCTAGCTAATGCTTCACCCATTTTTTCTTGGTCAGCTTTAGTCTTGGGTTCAACAGCAATTTCTATAACTGGATCTGGAAATTCCATTGGTTCTAATAGTATAGGTTTATTTTCTTCGCAAAGCGTGTGTCCTGTGACTGTAAATTTAAGTCCAGCTAATGCAACTATATCACCCGTTGTTGCTTCTTTTGTGTCTTCTCTACTGTTGGCATGCATTAATAACATTCTACCAACTCTTTCTGTTTTTTCTTTTGAAGAGTTGTAAATACTTGTTCCTGTCTTGATAGTTCCTGAGTATATTCTAATAAATGTTAGTGAGCCAACAAACGGATCATTTGCAACTTTGAAGGCTAGCGCAGAAAAGGGTTCATTGTCTCCAAATTTCATAGTAACCTTATCTTCGGTTCCAAGAGGTGTGCCTTCTATTGAACCAATATCCATAGGACTAGGAAGATAATCTACAACAGCATCTAAAAGTGGTTGAACACCTTTATTTTTAAAAGCAGAGCCTGTAGTTATTGGAACAAAATTAAAACCTAAGGTACCTTTTCTTATACATTTTTTTAAATCAGACTCAGATGGTTCTTTGCCATCAAGATATGCTTCCATTAATTTTTCATCTTCTTCAACGGCTGCTTCAACAAGTTCTTTTCTGTACTTGTTAGCTTTTTCTTTTAAATCCGCTGGAATATCTATAACGTCAAATTTAGCACCAAGATCCTCATTTTGCCATACTACAGCTTTCATCTTAACTAGGTCTACTATTCCTTTTAAATCTGCTTCAGATCCGATAGGTAATTGTAATACTAAAGGCTTACAGCCTAATCTGTCTTTAATCATGTCGACACACATATAAAAATCAGCACCAGTTCTGTCTAGCTTGTTAACAAAACAAATTCTTGGAACCTTGTACTTATCTGCCTGTCTCCAAACAGTTTCTGATTGTGGTTCTACACCAGCAACACCGTCAAAAACACAAACTGCTCCGTCTAAAACTTTTAAAGATCTTTCAACTTCTATTGTAAAATCAACGTGTCCAGGTGTATCAATAATATTTATCCTGTGATCGTTCCAAAAACATGTGGTTGCGGCTGAAGTAATTGTTATACCTCTTTCTTGTTCTTGTTCCATCCAATCCATAGTTGCTGCACCATCATGAACTTCACCAATTTTGTGACTTTTTCCTGTGTAATACAGAATTCTTTCTGTTGTAGTAGTTTTTCCAGCATCGATATGTGCCATGATACCAATATTTCTATATTTATCTAAAGGATATTTTTTTTCAGACATAAATAATTACCATCTAAAATGTGCAAAAGCTTTGTTAGACTCTGCCATTCTATGTGTATCCTCTCTTTTTTTAATAGCTGCACCTTTGTTTTGTGAGGCATCTATTAACTCAAAATATAATTTTTCAGCCATCGTTTTATTTTTTCTATTTCTAGTGGCGTCTTTGATCCATCTTAGCGCAAGTGCTTGGGCTCTTTTAGTTTTGACTTCAACAGGTACTTGATAAGTAGCTCCACCAACTCTTCTAGATCTACATTCTACATTTGGTTTAACATTGCCAATTGCATCGTTAAAAGTTTTTAAAGGATCTTGTTTATTTGTTTCTTGAATTTTATCGAGAGCATCATATAGAATTTTTTCTGCCGTAGATCTTTTTCCATCATACATAATACAATTAATAAATTTTGAAACTAATTCTGAACGAAATTTTGCATCTGGATAAACTTTTCTAACTGGTGCTTTTCTTTTTCTAGACATAATTAATTTATTTTGGTTTTTTTGCTCCGTATAAAGATCTTCTTTTTCTTCTAGCGGCGATACCCTGAGTATCTAAATTTCCTCTTAAAATATGGTAACGTACACCTGGTAAATCTTTTACACGACCACCACGAAGCAGTACTACGGAGTGTTCTTGTAAATTATGTCCTTCTCCTGGAATATAAGCAGTGACTTCAAAACCATTTGATAATCTTACCCGAGCAACTTTTCTTAAAGCAGAGTTTGGTTTTTTAGGAGTCGTTGTATAAACTTTTAAACAAACCCCACGTTTCAAAGGTTGTCCTTCTAAAGCAGGAACTTTATTTCTTGCTACAGGTTTAGTTCTTGGTTTTCTAATTAGTTGACTAATAGTTGGCATAGAAAAATTTTGAAGAAAAAAATAAAGGTATGCCTTGATATCAAGGTACGTTTAAGTCAGTGTTTAAGGTTAAATACTACCTTACTTCTAACTATCAAAATT
>MDTF01015874.1_pt1 | contig 17861 bp, 18 predicted proteins | sample 811191 | NCBI WGS metagenome assembly MDTF01 (sample SAMN05326649, study PRJNA326480) | marine metagenome | isolation source: seawater | place: Southern Ocean | collected 2011 | reverse complement strand
TATGCACTGAAAAAAATTTTTAAGTGATTTTAAAGATAATTGATATTTTATTTTATAACCCCAGTCTAAACAGCTGGGGTTTTTTTTGAATTAAATTTATTTAACACATTATTGTTTATGTTTAATTAAAATTTACAATATATCTATGTTAAATATTTTTGGGTTTTCATGAGGAAAAAACATAAAAGTTTTTGAATTTTTTCCAGGTTTTATATGTTTAGCTCCTACACAATTTAATATCAATTTTATTGTTTCAACAGAACCTATTCTATTATAAAAATTTTTTTCACAATTTTTTGGAATTTTCATTGCATTAAAAATATTTATTCTATTTTTAAGATGTTTTACGTTAGGTTTATTTGAACTACCCATATCCTTATTGTCTTCAAAAGTAGGCCCATGATCTCCTTGAAACACAATTATTGAATTAGGGTACTCACTTATAATAATTTCATTTATTTCTTTTATTCTTTTAAAAACACAATTAACCGAACTTTTATAGTTTTTGGGGCTGAATATCATTTTCTCTCTATGATTTAAAATTTTACAATTTTTATCTCTCATCGGTCTATGAGGAGACATATGATGAATTAAAACAAAATTACCACCTGATTTTAAAGTTTCTTTAGTATCAGAAAATATTTTTTTATATTGTTGAATTGTGTCATAGCCATCATTAAAAAAAGGATTACTTGTATCACGATCAATATTTGTCTTAATTGTTTGATAAAAAAATGAATTAGAAAAAAAAACTTCGATTGAATAATCATTGATTATACGATTTAACAAATGCTTATTAGTTGTTTTGTAGCATTTAATTTGCATATGATTTGAACATTTTGCATAGTTGTTTTCCACTCTAAAAAAATTATAACCTATATTCTTTAGCTCATTTATAAGTGGAATTTGTTGGTTTTCTTTAAAGTAAGGGTAATAAGTTGATTCATTAGAATAAAATTTATTAACACCATCAAGAATGTAATCCAGGTATAAAATTGAACTAATTGTAAATCTAGTTTCTGTGTAACTTGATTTTGAGTTATATGCTATTTTATAACCAATTTTAGCTAAATAATTATCTATAGATTTAGTATCAATTTCATATTTTTTCAAAGTATCAAATGATCCCATTGCATCAGTAATTATGTAAAAAATATTCGGCTTGTGATGTATATTTGATTTATCATTTATTTTTTCCAAATAGTTTTTTGAAGTAGATAAATTAATTTTTTTTTCATTAAAAAAATTAAACGAATTATTATTAATTAAGCTTAAAGATAAGTTTATTAAAATAAAAATTATAAGAAATCTTTGGAAAAATCTATTTTTAAATAATTCATAAAATAAAAATGATAAAATAATAATAATTAATAAAGAGATATAGCCGTCATACCTATTTCCAAAAATTAAAAAATAATTTTTAATATTATAATAAAAAAGTTCTAAATTCCAAAAAGAAGAAAAAATCAAGAATAACTTGAAAACAAGATTATTTTTTTTAAATACAAAATTAAGCAGCAAGAATGTAAGTACAAATAAAGTTACAATAAAAATAAAAAATAAAAAAAATAAGATCGAAATAAATTGAATTTGACTGTAATTTAAGAGAATATAATTAATTATTGGATAGCAAAATAACAGTAATAAATAAAAAATTTTGATTTTTTCATTAAATAACGACTCAATCTCATCTTTCGTCATCATCATCTTTCTTTTTTTTAAAAATTTTTTTAATTTTAGACCAAAATAAAGAAATATATGTTCCAACCGCAGCTATTATTGCAATTAAAAAATTTATTATTATGCTAAATGTACCAGGATCCAAATAAGCATGAGCATTTAAAGTTGAGCTCATAAAAATAAAAAAAATTAAAAAATAAAATTTGAATAAAAACATCAATTAATAAAATTTATCGTTAAGAATTTTTGAATTTATAAATTTTTTATGTGTGATTTTTTGGTCATTGATAAAAAAATCTTTTAATTGAATAAGATTATCAGGATCAAATTCAAAAGAAAAATCTCTTCTCATTTCTAATTCAATGGGGGTATGTGTAAATTTTTTATAATTATTATTTTTAACTTTCATTTTTGAATTAATTAATACAGGTTTTATTCTTTTCATAATAGCAAATTCTAGATAAATTCCAGACCAATCAGTTATAAGATTTTCATAATTTTCAAAATTTAATTCTGGATTACAATCGATTTTATTTTTATCCAAATCTAAATCATTATATGAAAATTCTTTTTTTTTAATGGACATATAATGTGGCCTAAAAATAAACGTTTTATTGCATTCATTTAATATTTTGAATAGTTTTTTGTGAAGATTTAATTTATAAAAATCTGTATTCCAGGTTGGTGCTATTAAATAATTGATTTTTTTATTTGATATATTTTTAATTTTATTAAAATTTTCTAAAAATCTATATTTTGATTTGATCGGTCTAATTTTTTTTTTATGAAAAGTATTTATATCCAAAAGATCTGAGTATTGATTTTTGTTAACCACTTGCACTGCATCAAAATTAATAAAAGCTTTCTCATTATATGCCATTCCTAAACTTACTGGTGAGTGCTGCACATAGATATACTTTGTTCTTTTGTATATTGATTTTCTGAATATTGTAAAATTAAGATCTGGTGTTGAGCTATAAAGGAATTTAGTTTTTAAAAAAATAAATAAAAGCGATATAAAAAAAAAACTATTAAAATGATAATAATTTAACTTGTTTGTATTATCACATTTTAAATCTTCAAGACTAACAACACAAGTGCCAGGTTTGTCTAGTTTAATAATGTAATCTAAATATTTAATAGTGTTTATATTTTCATTAAAAATTATTCTATTAAAATTTCTCTCTTTTTTTTTAAAATCTAAAAATTTTAAAAAATTATTAAAGAGATTAATCAATTACAAATCCTGTATTTTTAAGATTGTTTAAATCAATAATATCATCAATTTCATACCAAAATAAATTTGTTAATTTACACTTAACTGGAATTTTTTTCATTAATAATAGATTTAAAAATTGTGTTGTTTGCATTTTACCAAATCTATTTTTTTCATACATGGTTATAATTTTTTTTTTATATTTTTTTGGTATGTAAATTAAACCCATGAATTGACCATCTACTCTCGTTTTTTTTTTTATCTTATTTCCAATTTCTAAAAGATATTTATTTTTATCAATTTTAAGAGATTCCGCATCATCTAAAAAAAGTTTAGATCTTATTTTCCAAATATTTTTCCAATTTTTTTTTATTGGGAGCATAATCTCATCAGTTGGTAAGCTATTGAAGTATTTCCATATTTTTTTTGAGACCAAAATATCCGAATATGAAATTACCACATCATCATTTATGTTTTTTAACCCAATAATTATTGAATGAAGCATTTCTTTTTTATAGTAATCTTTATTTTTAATAATTTTAAGATTTGAATATTTAATTAAATGTTTTTCAATTAAGTAAGATTTATATCCTGTAATAATGTTAATCTTATTAAAGTAAAAAGAACTGTCAGATATAATTTTTTCAATAAGTGTTTTGTTTTTAATCTTTATTAAGCACTTATTTTTACCTATTGCTTGAAATATTCGCTTACTTTTTCCAGCCGCTAATATAATTAATTGCATGTTGTTTTTTTTAAAAAATTTATAACAAAATTATCAATTTTTTTTTGATCTTTATTAAATCTTTCTGGATGAAACATTAAGCATAACATTTTTTTATTTTTTAACTTGGCAATTTCAATTGATTTATCTGATGATCTCCCAATGATATGAAATAAATTATTTAACTTAAATAGACCATAATTATGGTAAGAATTTGAATTAATTTTCTTTTCTTTAGAAAAATTATTTTTATTTATCACGATCTGATGATTAATTCTAATATGTTTATTTATTTTTACTAGATTATTATCAAAAAAATTTGCAATTAATTGAAAACCTCTACAGACTAAAATAATTGGTTTATTATATTTTAGAAATTGCTTAATCAAATTTAATTCAATTTTATCTCTATATTTATCATGTTTGTTTTTTGAAATACTATATATATCGCCTCCACCAGAAATAACTAAACAATCAAAATTTTTTAAATTTTTTTTATTAAATGTAGGGTTGTAAAAACTATAACTTGATTTCATCTTTTTGAAATATTTTTTCCAACCAATATCTAAATAAAAAAAAGGTTTATTTTCTAAAATTTTATATCTTCCTGTTACCAAAAAATTCATTCTAGCTTAAAATTTTAAAGATTTTCTGCTTACAGTCTATAAATAAGGAATTACTTTCTTTAATATTAAGAAAATTTTTCTCTCCAATTCCAATTATTGCTGGTATATTAAGTTCTAAACACCTGATAGCCATGTGTGAGTTTGCTCCACCATACTTGCTAATAAAACCTTTAATATTGTAAGAGAATATAAAATCATATCCAGGATCAGCGTTATCAATCAAAATTATCTTATTATTCATCTTATTTATGATATTTGTATTTTTATAATACTTTATGGAACCATGTATTGTCTTATCTGTAATAAAATTTCCTTTAATATTATCTAAATAAAAAAAATTAATATCATCAGTTTTAGTTATTAAATCTGGTAGTTTTATTTGCTCAAGCACATCCAAAGATTTTTTGTTTTCTATAATTTCTTTTTTTAATAGAAACCTTATTTTTTTTTGATCTAAGTTGCTATTATACATCAAGATAGTATTTATTGATATAAAATCTAGATCTTTTTTAGATATATTAATCTCCCTACCAAGTAATTCTAAATTATTAAATATCTCATCAATTGATTTAGTAAAAATAAATTTTCCCCATTCCCTTAATTCAATAGATTTTTTTGCAAATAAAAAAAAATCTTTTGAATTAAAATTTAATTTATTTTTTTTAAAAAGATTATTAATTTTATCTAATTGTAATACACTGAGTTTAAACTTCTTTTTTCTTTTGGTAGTTCTTAAATTTTTTTTTTGTGTAAAATATTTTGTAAAATTTGACTTATAATTGGGTGAATTAATAGAATATGTGGATGGTCTAAGATGACCATATTTATTTAAAAAAGATTTTTTTACCATCTTATTGTTAACGAAATTATTATAATCTTTTTCCATTTTACTTGTCATCGTTTCAAGTTGGTTAAAAAATAAATTATATTGAGTTTGAGTTAAAATTTTTTTCTCAACAAATGATTTCAGAATTTTTGTAAAAATAAAAGCTAACCGTGCTAATCCTGCAAATGGTAGAGTGCCATATTTTTTACAATCATTAACCAAGTAAAAAATTTTTTGTATATAGCTTAGTTTTGATAGTTTGATTTTATTTATTTGCTTAGATAAAAAAAGTAATTTATTTTTTTCATTTAGAGAAATTTTTTTATAATTATTTAAAATATTAAAGGTAATTTTTTTTAATGAATTTATGTAAAGAATATATTCCCTCATATTTAATATTTTCTTAAACTCTAAATGTTTAGAAAATTCATAGCATGTCGGAATAACTTCAAATTCAATTTTGTCATGTAAAAATGGTTTTTTTTGGATTAAATTAATTGAATAGTCTATAATTTTTTTTTTTATCTTGTTACTCAATTCTTGTGGAATAAAAGAATTGAGGTCAGTTCGCAAATCTATGTAGGGCGAGCCAGCTAAATTTAGCATTAAATTATTTGGGTATAAATTACTATACCCATAATTAAATCTCTGCTTAGACCAAACTTCATTAGTTATCAATTCTGAATACAAACTTAAACCAAGATTTTTTGGTTTAGCCCCAATCATCTCTGCTGGGTTCCAGTCTGCCATATTACTTAAGATGGTTGTTGTCCCAGGTGTATAAATATTTTTTTTTTTAATTTTGATTAATTTTTTTCTTATATTATCTATTGAGGTATTTATTTCTTTGTCAAAATTTTTAAATTTTTTAGGTATGTGTAATGGTCTACACTGAAAAATAAATATTTTTTTTGTTTTTCTTTCTATCGCAAATTCTATATCAAGATGATGAGAATTAAATATTTTTTCTATACTTTTAATAACTTTTATTAAATTAATGAATAACTTTGGTTTTTTTTTAGATTTCCTATAAATTAAAATTGTTTTTGACGTTGGATTATATATTCCAGATGTAACCAAATTAGTTTTGCCTGATTTGTCATAATTAATGATAAAATATGGAGCATTAGTGTTTTGATCTCTTGTAAATATCACTCCAGAATAGAGAATTTTTTTTTCAAATTTTTGAATTATAATTTGATCTCTTAAACTGTTAAATTCAGAAATAACTTCATCAATTTTATCTAATATATTTCTTTTTTCAATTTTTGAGACAGAAAATGATTTATATTTTCCGGCATTTGATTTTCCATCTATGTCCTCTGATAAAGATGAAGATCTAATGATTATCTCTTTTTTAAAATTTTTTTTTATCTTTTCAAAGATTTTATTTTTATCTTTGATATAATCAAATTTTGTAAAATAAATAAATTTTGGAACACTACAACTATTTAAATTTAGTTTATTGTTGAGTACAATTAAACCATTAGTTTTAGATGAAATTTTTTTGTCCATAAATATCTAAAGTAATTCAAAAAATCATTATTTAATTTATTTAGGTCTCTAAATTATATTGATTGTTTAAAAAAACAAAACATATTAATAAATACTATCATTAATTAAATAAAGTTAATCTAATTTTAAATTAAAAGTTTGAAAAAAAAAAACTAAAATTGCATTTCTTGACAGAGACGGTGTCATAAACTCTGGAAAAGTAAAAGGAGGATATGTAGGACAAATAAAGGATTTTAAATGGTTGAATGGTGTTAAAAAAGCTATTCAATATTTGAAATCAAAAAAGTATAAAGTTGTCATTGTTACAAATCAATCAGGTATTGCTAGAGGCTATTTCTCCATTAAAGATGTTCATAAATTACACAAGTATTTAAAAGAGGAATTAATAAAATTTGGTACCACAGTTGATAAGATTTACTTTTGCCCCTATCACAAAGATGGAATCATAAAAAAATATAAAAAGATCTCTAATTTAAGAAAGCCAGGAATTGGAATGTTTTTAAAAGTAAATAAGATTTGGAAAGTTGACAGGCAAAAATCATTTATGATTGGTGATCAGGTAACAGACCTAGAGTTTGCCAAAAAAGCAAAAATTAAAGGTTATCTATATAATGAAAAAAATTTATATAAGTTTGTTAAAAATAAAAATATTTAAAATAAATTGTATTAATATTACAAATAAAATAACTTAATTAAAATTAAAAACAAATATGAAAAAAAAATATATCAAAAAAAAAAAAATTATTTGTTTCATACCTATAAAAAAAGATAGTGAAAGATTAAAATCAAAAAACTTTAGAAAAATTGATGGTAAACCTTTATTTCAACATGTGCTTGATAAAGTAAATAAGATTGAAGATTTTGATAAAGTTGTTGTGGATACAGACTCAAAGAAAATCCAAAATTATTGTATACAAAAAAATATTCCATTTATTAGAAGATTAGATTATTTGAAAACTAACAAAGCAAATGGTAATGATTTGCTAAAACATTGGATTAAAATCGAACCTAATTATGATTATTATTTTCAAATACATGTTACCAGCCCATTTGTTAAGATTGAAACTATTAAAAAATGTATTAATCAATTATTAGTTAATAAAAAAATTAATTCAATATTTACAGCAGTTAAAGAATACTCTTGGTACTGGTTTAAAGATAAACCTGTTAATTTTGATAAATATAAATTATCTCGAAGTCAGGATCTCCAACCAATCATCAGAGATATTACTTTTTTGTATGGAACATCAAAAAAAGAATTTTTGAAAAGAAATTCTAGAATTTCAAGTAAACCATATCCTATCTATGTAACAAAAGAAGAATCGGTAGACATAAATGAAAATTTCGATTTAGTATTTGCTAGAAGTTTATTAAAAAGATAATAATTGTATAAAAAAATTGATAAGTAAATATATAACTTAAATACAATATGAATTTATTAGAATACGAAATGCTTGAACTATTGAAATCTCTAAAAGAGGAATACGGAGTTTTTGAAATTAAAGCAGAATATGAAAATGAAGGAAGCAGACAAACAGAACTTATGAGGTTAAAAGATTTAACTGAAAAGCTAGATCTTCCTATAATAATAAAAATTGGTGGCGTAGAGGCCATTACTGATATTTATAGTGCACTTACCTTGGGTGTTAAAGGCATCATTGCTCCTATGGCTGAGACAGCTTTTGCAGCAAGTAAATTTTTAGATGCAATTGATACTTTTGTGCCCAAAGATAATAGAAAAGATATTGAATTTGCAATTAATATAGAAACAATCACAGCCTATAAAAATTTAGACGAGATGCTTAAACTAGATAAAATTAATTTATTAAGCAGTTTAACAGTTGGCAGGGTTGATTTTGGAGCATCTTTAAATAAAGATAGAAACTTTAGTAATAGTGAGGAAATGTATCAATATTGTTCTGATATTTATAAAAAAGCTAAATTAAAAAATTTAAAAACAACTCTAGGTGGTGCAGTTTCTATAGAGTCTAAAGCATTTATAGAAAAACTAGTGGAAAATAATTTGATAGACAAATATGAAACAAGAAAATTAGTGTATGAAAAGTCGTCAGTTAGCAAGATTGAAAAAGGTTTAAGTGCAGGGGTAAAATTTGAGCTTTTATGGCTAAAGAGTAAAAGAAGATACTATCATAGAATTCACAATGAAGATGAAAAAAGAATTGAAATGTTAGAAAAAAGGTTAAACACTAAATAACATTTAATTATCAATTATCAATTTTACTAAAGATTTTAATCTCATGAGTATTAAAAAAAAACCAGAATATTTTATTCTTGATGTAGATGGGGTTATTACAAATGGTCAAATGATTTATGATAAATTTGGAAAGAAATATAAAACTTTTGGTCCAGACGATTATGACAGTTTAAGGATAATTAAGAATTATATTAAAGTATATTTTGTATCAGGGGATAAAATTGGGTTTAGTATTTCAAAAAAAAGAATCGAAGATATGGGCTTTAAAATAAAATACTTACCTGTCGATATTAGAGAGGACTGGTTAAATAAAACTTTTGGTTTAAAGAATTGTATTTATATGGGTGATGGAATATTTGATCATTTAATTATGAGACAATCGTTTTATTCAATTGCTCCAAATGGTTGCTTAGATCATGTACGTCGTACAGCAAATTATGTAACAAAAAAAAAACCAGCACAAAGAGCAGTTGCTGAAGCTGTAATACACCTGTTAAAAGTTATTTATAAAATTGATTTTTTAAAGATAAAAAAATTCAAACTTGATTAAAAAATGAATAATGACATATCATTAATTATTCCAATCAAAGGAAGAGAGGAATTTACTTTTAGAATTCTATCGTATTTATATTCAAGCCAATTCCCTTATAAAATTTTCATTTCAGATGGATCAATTAATAAATCTGAAAACAAAAAAATAATTAGTCTATTTAAATCAAAGCTTAATATTGAATATTTAAATTTTTCTTATGATAAAGATTTTCGTTCTTTTCTGAACAAGATGCATGAAACCTTAAAGTTAATCAAAAGTAAGAGGGTTATGTTACTTCCGAACGATGACTTTGTAAATTTAGATTTTTTAAAAAAAATTACAGTTGAAAACAATAATGACACAATATGTGGATTAAACTTAGATTTTAAAGTAAATAATTTTTTCAAATTTATTAATGACTTTGGTAGGGTGAAATTTTATAAAAAAATTAATAAAGAATATGATCAAAATTTAAGCGATTTAAATAATTTAAAAAGAATAATGTATATAAAAAGCTTTCACCCATTTGAAGCAATTCATCTACGAGAGAATTTATTAAAAGTATTTCAAATGTCTTTAGATTTTTATGCCAAAAATAATAAGGAATTAATGTGGTTTTTGTTGTTAGTACCTTTATATCACAACAAAGTAACATTTATAAAAAAAGGTCTTTTAGCAAGACAATCAAATACATATTCATCTGAAGGAAACAATTTACATTTAAAAAGCAATTTCTCATCTATTGAAAGATTTGAAGAATTTAAGAATTTTGTATCATATAAGTTTGAAGATAAAAAAATAATACCTTTGATTAATACTAAAAATTTTTCAATTATTCCTAAAATTACTAGATTAAGAAAAGTTATAATTTTTCTTATTTACATTAAGAAATTTTTAAGTAAAAGAGTTTTAAATCTGTATAATCCAAAAAAACATAATCCAAAAAATTATATGAAGTTATTTGATATAGTTAACAAAAATTTTAAAATAAATGATTAAAAATTTTTCTATTAAAATTTTAACTCTGATTTTTTTATCAGCTTTTGTATATATAATTTTGAATATTATTTATATCAAAAATTTAAGATTTAAAACTTTTGTAAGTGAAAATTATCCTAAAATTCAAAAAACAATTTTTGCAACACCAGCAATATTAGATCTAGAAGATGAATTGAGAGATGTTTTATATAATGTAAAAATGAAACCAAGCTATCTTGAGAGAAAAATAAATAAAACTCAATTTGTAAATTTTAAAGAAGACAAATATTTACTGGGCTCTTATACTTATAAAGCCAAAAGAATGAAAGCAGTTGGTTTTATTGACTTTCATAATGAAAATCTGTTCATAGTTAGTGGCACAGGTGAGGTTAAATTTATTAATGTAAAAAATATATCTAAAATCGAAACTGAAGCAACTAAAGTAGCGACTAATATAAATGATTTAATAAATGATAAAACTTTTTATGATGTTAGTGAGAATATGCTTTCACAGTTTAATAGCATCAGTGATATATTGATTTATGAAGATTTTATTTATTTATCCTTCAATAGAGAATTAAAAGATAATTGTTATACAAAATCTATTATTAGATCAAAAATTAATTATAAATTTTTAAAATTTGAAGACTTTTTTTTTAATAAAAAGGAGTGTAGAAAATTTGATAAGGATAAAAGTAAATTTAATGGTCACCAATCAGGTGGTAGAATGATTGTGATAAATAAAAATAGTTATCATAATTTCTTTAATAAAAACAACGACAAAATTTTATTTACTGTAGGTGATTACAGATCTAATAGATCAAACAATATTCCATTAGCTCATAATGAAAATAGTATTTTTGGGAAAACACTTTTATTAGATATAAAGAATAAAGAGTATAAAATTTTTTCAAAAGGACACAGAAACCCACAGGGTTTGTATTATGATAATAATGATAAAATAATAATTAGCACAGAACATGGCCCATATGGTGGGGATGAAATTAATATTCTTTATCAAGGAAAAAATTATGGTTGGCCTATTTCTAGTTATGGTGAAAATTATCCAAGAGTAACGGCTGATAAAAATAAAGATTTTTATTTTAAAAAAAACCATATTAATTTTGGTTTTGAAGAGCCAATAATAGCTTTCACAAAATCAATTGGGATATCTGAAATTATAAAAGTGCCTAAAAATTTTCACAACAAATGGGATGGAAGTTATTTAGCTACAAGCTTAAATGGTCATATTATCTTAAGATTTAATTTGGATAAAAATTTTAAAAAAATTCAGGCTATTGAAATTATTAACGTTGGAGAGAGAGTTAGAGATATTAAGTTTTGGGAAAATAAAATATTTACTATTTTAGAAAACAGTGCTTCTGTTGGGGTTTATACTATAAAAGATAAATAGTTAATAAACTCTCTATTTATAAACTATCTAACGTTTCATTACCTTTAAAATTTCATAACAAGGGCTTTTGTAGGTTTTTTTAAAGATTAAATCTTTTATTTTATTTTGTTTAAGATGCTTGTTTCCAAGGATACTAATTTTATTAGTATAGTTTGCAATTTCATCTATTGAACTGATATATATTGAAGAAAAATATTTCAAAAAGCTTGATATAACAATTTTATTATCTAAACAAATAACTGGTTTGTTATAATAAATTGCTTGCGCAAGGGCTGCAGAAGTAGTTCCAACAATAAAATCAGCATTAGAAAACAGATTTTCTGGTTTTAGGCTGCTTGAATTATATATATTTTTTTTAGTGATAAGTTTTTTATTTATTAGTTCAACATCTTTTTTAGATGTATGACTATTTCTTTCTTTAACAAGTATCAAGGATAGTGGAAAATTCTTATTTATAAAATAACAAAATTTTTTAAAGCATGTCTGATCTAGATTATTATAGATAAATGGGTTTGATTTTATATAAAGAAAGTTAAATTTTTTTGTAAAAGTTTTATTCTTTGTGTTTTTTATTTTTTTATGTAAAAAATTTCTTATAGAACCTACTGGAATTATCTTATTTGGAATTTTTAATAGTTTAAATCTATTTCTTTTAAATAGTTTTTTGATGAAAATTTTATCAAATTTCCCGTAACAAAATAAGTAATCAATATTAGAATATAAATAGTGGGATGAGATTAAATCATTATTAAGTGCTAAGCCATTTAAGGAATAACTAAATACTTTATTTAGTTTATTTTTGTTCTTAAATGAACTTATAAAAAAGTTATTACCTTCTTCATTATTTCTATCAATAAAAACTTTGTTTGTTTCAATACTGCCTAGTATTTTTTTATAAACTTCAATTCTAATAAAAAAACGAAAATAAATTAAACTATTTAGCAAAGGATGAGGGCTAGTTTTTCTTAACTTTGCAAATTTTATAATAAATTTAATAGACTTTATAAAAGCTAAAAAAAAATCTTTTATTTGTATATAATCTTGTAAATTTATAATTTTACAATTTTTGATAAGTTTTTTATAGCTCATTAATTTCTCAGAGCTACAGTCTACCAAAATTACTTTTTTTGTGAATCTTTTTATAATTGGATAGGTGTCTTCATGATCTTTAGCTGACTGTGATAAAAAAAAAATAATATCAGTCTTAATATTTTTTAAATATTTTTTTTTATTAGAAAAATTAAATAAAATTAAAATTTTTTTTTTTAAACTAAAAATAAAAAGAAAGAAATTATAAAAATTTAAGATTAAATAATAAATTTTTTTATTAAATTTTTTTTTGTAATGATACTGGAAATTTAAGGCATGGTTTTTGTAACATAAAAACTTTAATAATTCCTTTTCTTCACCGTTAAATTTATCAAAGTCTATATTATTGTGTAGTTTGTCAAATTTTAATATTTGAGTGATTGATGAGTTAAGATTATACATATTACAATATTAGTTTATTAAAAGTTTTTCATTTTTTTCAAGAAAATAAATTTTTTAGGTTTTAGTTCAAATCAATAAATAGCAACTTTCAATAATTTTTTCTTAAAATAAAGCCATCTAATTTCTATTAACCAATCTATGAAATTTTTTATAGTCTCTAATGTATTCATTTTTTGAATATTGTTTATCGCATATTACTGCTAAAATTTGGTTTTTTTTTAAATTTATCTTAAGCCAATTTAATGGCTTTATTTTTAAAATATTACCAAACTTGAGATTGCATATTTTAATTTTTTTCCCATCATCAATATGAATTTTAATATTTCCATTTATAGAAAACAAAAATTGTGAACAATCTTTGTGAGCATGGTTTCCCCTTATACAATTTTTCTTTGCTTTAAGAAAAAAAACCCTCTCTGGTGTTTTAATTAATTTTTTAATCTTATTAAAATAAATCAATTCACAACTGGGATCTGAAATTTTATAAACTTTTTGAAATTTTATCATGTTAAGATTTTCAATGTTTTTGCAACATCCTTATCAATATTTTTACTAAATTTTATTCCTTTTTTAATTAGAAGATCGCTAATAACCTCATAAGAATTTTGATTTAGTATTTTTGTATTAACAAATTTTTTCTCTAACTTGATAAATTTTGAAATTATATTAGCTATTTCTTTTACAGTATAGTTTTTTGTAACCACGTCTAAAGTAGCTTTGTTAAACAGATTATGATAAATTATGTGATTAATTACTTTGTAACAATCTATTAAATTTAGGTAAGGTCTTTTTTTCTCATAAAATTTTTTCCATATAGTTATGGGATACCCAAGAGAAGCCTGATAGCAAAATTTATTCACAGCAGTATGAAATCTGATACCTTCAGATATGCCAACAATCGTTCCTAATCTAAGAATTACAAATTTTTTTAGATTTTTTTTAATATATTTTTCTTCAATTATTTTACATTCGGCGTATGGACTTTGAGCAAATAAATTTTTCATATTATTTTTGGAATTTATAATTTCAAATTTACTTCCATAAACACTAGTTGATGAGGGAAATATCAGTTTAATATTATTTAATTTACAAAATTGCACTACTTTTTTTGTACATCCAAAGTTATTTAATTTTAATTTTTTTTTAATTTTAAAACTTTCTGCTGCATTAGTTATTGCAGCCAAATGAATAAAAATATGATATTTTTTTTTTATTGCATTTAAATCTACTTTATTTAAGTCGTTATCAATTAATTTAAATTTTTTTTTGTTAAGTCTAAGGTATGAAGAAAACCTTTGAGTTGAAAAATTATCAATTATAAGAACATTCTTTATTTTCCTGTCATTTTGAAATCTTTTTATTAAAAAAGAGCCTATATGACCAAAACCACCACTGATAATTATATTCATTATTTAGTACACTAAAATTGCTTATAACTTTACCTTATATCAATTTAATTCTTATGTTCAACTTAACTTCAAAACTTTTTTTATTTTATAAAAATAATAATTATTAATTTTATTGATTAAAAATTTTTCTAATTTTAAGTTTCGATATAAAGGGACTTTAATTTAATAATTTAACATCCATTAAATCAAGTTTTTATAAATGGTAGCTTGTATTCTTCTAACTTAGAATAAACACCCGATGTAGCATAAATTATATGATTGTCCTTTTCCAGAGTAATGTATCCGTGTGCTACGTGGGGAGGAAAAAAATAAATTATTGGTTTTTTACTTGATACAATAAACTTTTTTTGTTCTTTATATGTTTTTGATTTTTTTCTTAAATCAAGCAAATATACCTCAATTTTTCCCTTTATAAGATAATTCCACTGGTATTGCTTTTTGTGAACATGCCAACCTTTTTTTATTGATTTATTTATTTTTGAATGGCTAAATTGTTTAAATTTAGCATTAGTATATTTATCTGTTTCTTTCATAATCTCACGAAAAAAACCTCTATAGTCATTTTTACTTATTATCTTTTTAATTATTACCCCATCAATCATTATTTTTTTCTTGAAGGATGATTTTTAGGATTATTTTACAAATTTTTTGGATTTGCTGTTTATTCATTAAATATGAGCTTGGCATAACTAGTCCTTTTTTGTAAGTTTTGTAAGCAATTGGATTTTGAACTTTAAATTTTTTATAATTTTTATCTAATTTTCTAAACGCTGGTATTGATGTCAGGGGATAAAAAAAAGGTCTTGGAAAAAAATTATTTTTTATTAACGTATTTTTTATTTTTTCAATAGTTTTTATTTTACTTTTTTTAAAAAAAATAGTTATAGACCAACAGGAATTTATTATCTTTTCGTTATCTTGATTCATCAAAATTTCTTTTTCTATTTCTTTTAAGTGAAATTTGTAGTTTAAAAATATGTTTCTCTTAAGTTTTAAAAGAAGACGTATCTTCTTTAATTGAGAGCATGCCAAAGAAGCTTGTAGGTTAGAAGGCATATATTTAAATGAGAATTCCTCATTAAAGAAGTCTTTGGTCCAAGGATGTCTTCCATGATCCCTTAGCATTCTGCATCTTTTAAAAATTTTATTATTATTTAATACTAATGCACCTCCCTCTCCAGTTGTGATTGTTTTTGTCCTATGAAAGCTAAAAACAGATGCGTCACCAAAAGATCCTGCTTTTCTTTTATTTATAGAGCTACCTAAGCTTTCAGCAGCATCTTCTAGAAGTATTATATTCATTTTCTTACAGTATTTTATCAAGTTTTTATAATCTGGCATATTTCCATATACATTTACTGAAATTATCACTTTTGTATTTTTGGAAACTAATTTTTTTATACTATCAAGTGATATGCAAAAATTATTTTCATTAATATCACAAAATTTAACTTTCGCTTTAGTTTGAAAGGCTGGGGAGGCTGTAGCTATCCAGGTTGATTCTGGAATAATTATCTCATCATTTTTTTTTAAATTCAAAGAATGTAAAAAAAGGTGAATTGCTGATGTGCAATTAGGAGTTAAAAGACAAAATTTTCTCTCACAATATTTTGCAAAATCTTTTTCAAATTTCTCTACAAAATAATATGGTTTATTGTACCAGTTTTCTAATTTCATAGCTCTTGATACATATTGCTGGTCAATTTTTGAAATATGAGGACCAAAAGTAGAAAATCTTATACTCATATTTTGATACTCTTATTTTTAAAGATTAATGTTTTAGGGAAATCTATTCTATCACGTTTACTAAAATTATCTTGAGGATAAGATCTATATACACCATTAATTTTATTAAGAAACAAACTGCTATAAGTTAATTTAAAATTATTTAAGCATTTACATATTTGAGCTGATGAAAAAAAAATATTTGGTATTTCCTTACCATAAAATTTTTGTTTTGTAATATAGCTTTTATTTTTACCTGCGGGCACATTATTTATAATTATAAATTTATGATTATTCATATTAATTTTTTTCAAAAAATTTTTCCAATCATACACATATTGTAATGAGTCACTTATATGAACATAGTCATATTTTTTTTTAAAATTAAATTTTTCAAAAAAATTAATCTTAATTTTTTTTTTATTAAATGGTTGTTTTTTAAAAAAATTTACTAATCTTTCAACTTCAATTGAGTCTATATTTATGTTTTTCTTAATACCCATAGATGATAACTGAAAAAAGATCTCTTGACTTCCAGAACCAAAATCAGCAATTTTTATATTATTTTTTTTTTCATTTAACAGCATTATTGGCAAAGGACTAGACGCAATAAACTGATTTAAATATTTTTTATCTTCTATGATCTTAAAGTTAGTTTTTAGTCTTCTTGATATAATTGAAAGCCATTTTTCAGAATTAAATTCATTTGAATTATTTTCTTTAAGAAATTCTTTCTTTACTTTTTTCCAAATAATCATATTACATTAGTATATTAAAAATAAAATTAGATCCTTTATATTAAATGAAAAAAAAAATTATATCAAAAAAAGAATTTCAAATATTAAATGATATTGCTGCAACTAAAATGGCCAAAGATAAAAATATTAATAAAGGTGCAGTTAAAATATTTGTAGAAGCTGATAAAAAATACAGATGGTTGCATCAAAATACATGGATGGATGAACCAATACTCAATATTCCGCAAGATATTATGGCAACACAAGAAATTATATACAAATCAAGACCAGAATATATTATAGAAACCGGGGTTGCCTGGGGTGGCAGCACTTTATTTTTAGCAAGCATGTTAAAAATTTTTGGTGGAAAAAAAGTTATAGGTGTTGATACTTTCCTTCCAGATAATGTAAAAAGAGCAGTAACAAAAGATCCAAAGTTAAATAGGTATATTAGGTTGATAAAAGGCAGCAGTATTGAAATAGATACAATTAACAAAATAAAAAAAATTACCAATAATTCAAAAAAAATACTTGTAATACTTGACTCAAACCATACGCACGACCATGTTTTAAAAGAACTTGAGCTATATTCAAAATTTGTGAAAAAGAATAATTATATTATTTGTGGTGATACAATTGTAGAATTTATTCCCGAGCAAAAACATAGACCGAGAGAATGGGGACGTGGTAATAATCCTTTTACAGCGATGAAAAAATTTTTAAAAAAAAATAAAAGATTTACTATAGATAAAAAAATTTCAAATAAACTATTA
>MDTF01011518.1_pt1 | contig 17861 bp, 15 predicted proteins | sample 811191 | NCBI WGS metagenome assembly MDTF01 (sample SAMN05326649, study PRJNA326480) | marine metagenome | isolation source: seawater | place: Southern Ocean | collected 2011 | reverse complement strand
TGGCTTATCCTGCTACAAAAATTCCAGTTTTCAACACAACCATTTTCGGAGGGATTAACTTGGCTGCTTGATCTAGAATTATTACAGCTTGTATGGCCACCTGAGTTAACGTGAAAATGCCATTTGGCTACACTGGGGCAACTGAGCCAAAGAGCATGAGTGAGCTACTCAAAATGATCCAAGTCTTTGTGAACCACTTTGGCGACATGGCGCGCAGGACTTTATCAAGGCGCTTGAGGCTGCGAAGTTCAAGATGTTGGCCAAAAGGGCGACGAGGGATAATTGAAGTCGAAGCAACAGTGCATTACTTTGCAGGGTTTGGCCGGGCTAATGTTCAAGTGCCGCCAGACATACAGGTTAAAACCCAACGGAATGGGGATGAGCTAAACACCTAAGTAGGCTAGTAAAGCACCGTCGATTTTGTAATCACTACCACTGCAAAACCCAGCTTTTTCGCTACACAAAAATGCAATCAAAGCGCTGGTTTCTTCCACCGTGCCAACCCGACCAATCGGATGGGCGTTGCCAAAATCCGCAATAGTTTCCTCTACCGAGTTGCCTTCTCCAGCAACAATTTTTGCGGCATATTCTAAAAGTGGCGTCCGGATTGATCCTGGGCTTACTGAGTTCACGCGAATATTATCTTTTGCCGCATCTACCGCTTGTGCCCGCGTAAGTGCATGCACAGCGCCCTTACTGGTTGCATAGGCAAGAACGTTATGCTGGTTTGAATGGCCTTGAACCGAAGACACATGAACTATGGAGCCTCCACCCCGCGCCTTCATAAGTGGGTAGGCGAAGTGAGAAGTCAAAAAACAGGAATTAAGATTAATCGATATAACACGGTTCCAATGTTCAATATCTGTTGTTTCGGTGTTGCCATAGGTTTGTATGGCCGCCGCATTCACTAGGATATCGATCCCCGAAGCTTTTGTGCCAACGTGGCCCATCCAAGCTTCGACTTGTCCAGGGTCTGACACATCAACCCTGTTAAGCTCGATATCCAGACCTACTCCCGCCTCCAACGCTTTCTTGTTCATATCCTCATCAATGCCACAAACGAAAACTTTTGCTCCTTCGCTTGCGAAATGCAGTGCTGCGCCTAACCCTATACCGCTTGATCCGGTAACGACTGCAATTTTACTTGAGAATTCACCCATTTGTTCCTCCAGCTTCAATACTTTTTTCTGTTGTGGTTGGCAAACATGTTCAACAGTACCCTCTAAAACCTGATAATTCCGACAGCCTCTTTAGTCACTCGATAGTGAAACTTCCGGGGTTGGTATCCTTCAAAATATCATCAAGAATAACTTGTCCTTAGTCGTGCTGGCTCATAAAATTCTGATAATGCTGTGTTCGCCTCTTCTATCGACTTTCCTCATCATTAATGTGGCTTTTGATTGCCTATTTAGTGATGACCTTATTCTAGTCCTCCAATTAAACCGCTCTATCCTAGGCTTTGCCGCATCCTATGACTCGCTGCAATTTGCATTTGTAAGATAGCTTCTGGTTGAACGCTGGCTTTCGATTGGTGAAGATATGGGGTGGTTAAAGAGGCAAGGATCTTTCCTTCATGCGAATGGACTGGCACCGCAATGTTTATCAATCCAGTAACCACGTCACTATCATTTATTTCATAACCATTATGCGTTATTTTTTCAAAACGAGCCAGTAGCTTTTGGCGGTTTGCAGGCTTGGACATCTTTAAAATGTATTTGCGTTGTGCCTCCGTAGAATAAGCGGCAATAACCATGCCCGAGCTAGTTTCTGACATTTCAAAGCTTGATCCGATCCGAACACTGTAGTGCATCGGCAGTGGACTTTCTTGCGCTGCTACTATTTTGATATCGGGAAATTCGGCCACGGCTAGGTGGCATGACTGTAATGTACGTTTGCATAGTAGGTCCATTTCAGCAAATGCTACGCGAGTAAGTCGTTCAATAGGCGGATATTTATGTGCCAATTCAAAAAGTCTGAGTGAAAGCTGGAATTTATCTGTCGTTAAGTCTTTATAAACTAGACGCCGGCTTTCTAAGGCGCGTACAACCCTATATATTTCACCGACGGACCGCCCCAATCCGTCCGAAATCGCTGTGATTGACACCCCTTGCACCTGTGAAGCCAAAAACTCGATAACATCTACAGCTTTATTGACTGCAGGAGAACTGTAGTCAATTCCATTTTTTTTCCCCTGAGTTTGTTTAAGGCTCATAGCTTTTTTTATCCCATGTTAGACTGAATGTTCTGCTGAACCTCACACTCATACTATTGCCATCTGCAGCCGCTGCAACCCAGCCACTTCATTAAATCTATGTGCATTGATGATACTAGTGCCAAATTTTTGCCATCAATATCAACTAAAAACTTTGCTAGAGCAAAAAAGGGTAATGTTATATTTTATGGTCCATTATCTCGGCTTTTTGAATTTTTTATTTTATAACCCTTATAATAATTTTTCATATATAAAAAATAGTTTGCAATAATAAAATATTTTTTTATACTTAATTAAGTTAAGGACAGAAGGTCACATGTCGAAATTTACACTAAACGGAGTAGCTTGGGCCCACCAACGTTGTTGGGGGCCATTGGAGGATCTGGCAACCATGTCGCGGTGCGGTAATGGAAAAGAAATTCAATGGAGCCGAAGGTCGCTGTTCAGTTTTGGCGAGGGCGATCTTGATGAGTTTGCAGGAACAAATGATCTGATCATCTTTGATCATCCATTTACTGGCGACGTTGCACGCAAAGATTTAATGTTAGATTTACGTCAATTTCTTAGCAATGCCGAAATTCAGATGCTCGAGCAAAATCAAGTAGGTGCCGCATACCGTTCATACCATTTCGAAGGTGGAATCTTTGCGCTTCCAATTGACTGCGCTGCAACCACAGCTGCGTGGCGTCCAGATTTAATGGAAGGGTTGAGCGCCGAGGTGCCTGGTTCAATTGATGGTGTTTACAAGCTTGCAGAACTCGCTCAAAAAAATGACAAATGGGTGGCTTGGGCTGCGAAGCCTACAGATTTATTTTGTAGTTATATAGCAATGCTGGCTAGCTTAGATGTGAACGTTGGTCACGAGAAAGGACCATTTGCACCAAAAAATACAAGCTCCCATGTAGTTGATGAGATGAAAAAACTGCGGGATATTGTTCATCCTAATTCCTTTAAATGGAATCCCATTCTTCTTTTTGACCACATGGTTTCGAACGATGACATAATCTACGTACCATTTGCCTTCAATTATGTGAATTACTGCACAAAGCCCCAACGGCATTTGAAGTTTGGTTCTTCGCCTCGTATGGATTGGAATCGCAAAGCGCGTGGCGTTTTGGGAGGAGCAGGCATTGGTGTTAGTTCAAAAAGCCAAAACCCCCAAAAAGCGTTTCGCTATGCGATGCAACTGATCAATCCAACCTATCAGTCTTCCGATTACGTCATCAAAGGCGGCCAGTCAGGGATGCGCAGCGCCTGGATTTCTGAAGACTGCGACAGAATTACGAACGGATTCTTTTCTGGCTGCCGTGAAGCGTTGGATAATGCGTTTTTGCGACCAACCATACCAGGGTTTGTCAATTTTTTTCATGAAGGTACACACAAGCTCACGGCAGTTGTTACTGAGGATGCCAGCCATGACGAGTTTTGGGAGTGGTTAACCAAATTTTACGACATTCTACGGGAGAATGCCCAAACTAAAGTTGGAAGGGGCTAACCGAAGAAAACTAGGGGTTAAGAAAACCCAAAATAACTACCAATGGAGGAAAGAAAATGAGACCGATACATATTACAATATCGACGCTTGCTCTAGCGTCCAGTTTATTGGCTAGCGTTGCGATGGCTGCTGACACGCCAAAGCGCATTGGTTACATTGTTAACTACGCGACCCATGAATGGTATCAAAATGTAATAATGGGAATGCAGCAGCGTTCTGAGCAGCTTGGCATTTCGATTGAAGTAATCGACGCCAATCTTGATATTGCTAAACAGGTCTCAGCAGCTGAAGATTTCATGGCGCGTGATATAGACGTGCTGATAATGACGCCGGTAAACGAGGAAGGCGTTGTCCCAATCTTGCGCCGCGCGGCTGCAAACGGAACCCCGGTGGTTCTAGAGGGCAGCCCTGCTAAGGGGATGCAAACTCTGGTTGCAATATGCGACTATGACACAGGATATCACGCTGGTGTGCGTGCAGGCGAGCTGCTTGGTGGAGCCGGGGGCGCGCGTGTGATGAATGTTGGATTACCACTTCTTTCAGCAACGATACTAAGGAGTAATGGCTTTATGGATGGTATCAGGACACTTATCCCAAATGCCGAATTAGTTCATGATCTTGACGGTGGCGGCAATCCCGATCGGTCCCAAGAAGTGTCATCTGCAGCTTTAGCAGCCGACTCGGATATCGACGTGATCTACGGTATAAATGATTCCTCTGCACTGGGGGGCCTGCAGGCTTGGCGAGCAGCTGGTCTTCCAGAAGATAAACTTTTGGTCGTCGGAACTGGAGCTGAAGGTTTGGCCTTTCTGAATGAGATGCAAAAGGACGGTCCTTTCCAAATTGAGGCAGCGATGTTCCCCGAGCTAATCGGTTTCACCGCTATTGATACAGCAGTTACACTGTTTCAGGGCGGTGAACTTCCTGAGCATGTTGTTAGTCCGACCGCTGCCATAAACTTTGAAGAAGCTACCAAGTACTACTCATATGACGGCGTGTCCCGTGCAATTCAGTGGGATGCTATCAACGCTTTGGAAGCACCAGATAAGTGCATGAAATACGCCTCAGATCTTTGAGGTTAAAATACTTAGCCAACCTTCTACCCTTCGTTAGTGGGTTGGTCACAACGCAAGAGAGAATCAATTAATGGATTTTGCTCAAAAAGTTAAAAAATTAGTGAGTCTATTTCGGAGATTCCTATATTCTGAATATGGGTTTCTTGGTTTGGTCCTAATTATTTTGGTTCTGGCGCTGAGTTTAGCTTCCGAGAAATTTTTCACATCGGCGAACGCAATCGCCATCCTTCATCAATCATCGATGGTACTGATTGTTGCGATAGGTATGACCGTGTTAATGATTTCGGCTGAAGTAGATATCTCGGTTGGTGCGAGTTTGGGTTTTGCCTCATGTGTGGTTATGGACGTCGTAAATCAAACTAATTCCATAACACTTGGTATAGCTGCTGGTGTTGCATTTGGCGCTGGCGTGGGTGTGGTAAATGCAGTTGTAACAACTGTTTTAAAAGTAAATTCTCTCATCGGAACTATCGCTATGATGATGATGTTACAAGGTGGTGTATTTCTTTTCACAAGGGAAGCAGTGCAAAACCATCATCAGTTACCACTCTTTCCCAAAATTGCTACTGGTTTTATCTTGGGCATACCTGTGCCAGTCGTGATTGCAGCAGTTGTTGCTGGTATTGGATGGTTGGCCTTATCTCGTACAATGGTAGGGCGGCTCTTCCTTGCGACTGGTGCCAACGATAAAGCGACACGCATTTCGGGATATTCACCCGAGCGGATAAAGTTTTTTGGTTTTGTTCTTGCTGGTTCTTTAGTTGGACTATGTGCCGTAATTCTCGCGTCGTTGCTTAACGCCGGTCAACCGACAGCGGGAACAGGTTTTGAACTCACGGTTATTGCAGCTGTCTTACTTGGCGGCACTAGCCTTATGGGCGGGCGTGGAACAATATTGGGTACGATATTGGCGGTAGCGATCCTTAAGGTCATTGATAATGGCATTATACTTATGCGTTGGAACCAGGACCTCCAGATTATAGTACCTGGCGTAGTTCTGATTCTTGCACTTTATATGGATCAAAAGAAGCGAGGTGCAGGTCATGGATGACGCGACCCGGCTCAATACGGGCGAAAGTCAAGTCGAAGTTCTGCGAGTGTCTGGCCTCAGCAAGAGCTTTCCGGGGGTTCTGGCTCTTGATGAAGTCAGCATTCAAGTAAATAGTGGTGAGGTTTTGGCACTTTTAGGCGAGAATGGTGCTGGAAAATCAACACTGATCAAGGTTCTCGCCGGAGTTTACAAATCCGATAGAGGTGTAATCGAGGTAAACGGAAAAGTCCAAAACTTTTCCTCACCGGCCGACGCGCTTAAAGCCGGAGTGAAAGTTGTATTCCAGGAGATAGCCCTCATTCCTGCATTTACAGTAGCCGAGAATATTTTTCTGGAAACACATCTTAGCAATCGCTTTGGCAGGGTTGCCTGGAAGGACATTCGCAATCGAGCTGCGGAAATTTTTGAACGGGCAGGGTTTGCGCTTGATCCTGATGCGAAAGTTGGTGATCTCTCTGTAAGCAAACAGCAGCTTGTTGAGGTTTCTCGAGCCTTAGCTCATGATGCTCGTCTCGTGATTATGGACGAGCCGACCTCCTCTTTAACGCCAGACGAAGTTCGCCATCTTTTCAAGGTGATTGAACGGCTGAAATCCATGGATATCGCAATCATCTATGTCAGTCACAAACTCGAAGAAATATTCGAAATTGCCGATAAATGTACGGTGCTGAGGGATGGAAAATGGATATCAACCAAACTGACTTCAGAGCATTCACAAAACAGCCTGATCAAAGATATGGTTGGCCGGGAAATCTCCGATCTGTTCCCCCGCTCGCAGAGAACTTTAGGAGAAAAGATCGTTGACGTCTCAGGATTGAGCACCAAAACGCTTTTGCAGGACATTTCGTTCAATGTTCGCGCAGGAGAGATCGTAGGTTTTTTCGGACTAATGGGTGCTGGGCGGACTGAACTTGCAAAAGCAGTTGTTGGCTATGACCCTATTTCCTCTGGGATAATAACGATTAATGGTGAAAATTTGACTCCACACACCACGATAAAGAGTAAGGCGCTTGGCATCGGTCTTTTGACCGAAGATCGCAAAACTGAAGGTCTGATGGCGGACGCAAACGTCACCCATAACATGACTCTAGCTGCATTGAGCGCATTTACCAAAAGCGGATTTGTCGATGGTGATGCAGAAACCAAACGTGTGCAACAGTATGTTGATCGCTTTCGGATTAAGCTTTCTAAGCTTTCGCAGCCAATCAAAACACTGTCGGGCGGCAACCAACAAAAGGTTCTGTTGTCTAGGTGGTTAGTTTACGGGCTTAGGGCGATTGTTCTGGACGAGCCCACGCGCGGCATTGATGTTGGGGCAAAAGCAGAGATTTTTGCTCTTATCGATGAGCTGGCTTCGGAGGGACTTGCAGTGATCCTGATGACTTCGGAAATGTCTGAGCTTCTGGGATTGAGTGATAGGATTTATGTCCTGTCAGAAGGCAGATTAACTAGAGAGATTAATCGTGAAGCTGCCACACAAGAGGAGGTACTAGATGCAGCAATCCGGTAATTCAACTCTGCCGAACCAAACTATATTCAGCAGACTTGCGCGCAGTGGCGAAATTGCACTAGTTATTTCACTGATAATGGTGATCGTAGTATTTTCGTTTATGTCTGAATATTTTTTTACAGTTCGAAACCTGACCAACGTCCTGGGTCAAGCCTCCATCGTCATGTTGATTGCAATGGGGGTGGCGATTGGATTGATTGCTGGCGAAGTGGACATTTCAGTTGGATCAGTCGTCGCGGCAACCGCCATTCCTTTGATCGAAATTATGAATGCCACGGGTTCCATGAGTTTGGGTATATTGGGCGCACTAGCACTTGGCCTTCTGATCGGTAGTATCAATGGTTACCTGTCAATCTACCTCAAGATCAATTCACTAATCGTGACGCTTGGCACTCTCTTTATTTTGCGTGGAGCTGTGTATCTTTATACTGGCAAGCGAGCAGTGGCGGACATAGCATATCTGGAGAGTTTTTTTAGTCTGGGCAATGCCAAGGCTTTCAATCTCATCCCTATTCCGGCCATTATCGCGGGTATGATTGCTTTAACGTTAATGTATTCGATGCGACATTTACGGTTCGGGCGTCGAATCTATGCTGTGGGTGGAAATGCAGAAGTGGCGCGATTGGCAGGTTATAACGTCCAAAGAATCAAGTTCCTTTGCTTCCTGATCTGCTCAGTCTTGGCTACTTGCGGTGGCATCGTTCTGTCCTCTCGTCTTGGTGCGGCAATTCATACTGCAGGGATTGGTTATGAATTTCAAGCGGTGGCGGCTGTAGTCCTTGGAGGCGTGAGTTTGGCAGGAGGCGTCGGCACATTATTTGGCGTTGTTCTAGGTGTTTTGATACTAGCCTTCGTTTCAAATGGGCTGGGAATGATCAATGCACCAACTGAGTGGCAGCTTGTCATCACCGGTCTAGTAATTGTCGCGGCGGTTGGACTGGATTCTATGAAATCAAAATAAAGGTGAGCGAGTATGCGACGTCTGAAGGGAAAAGTAGCTGTAGTCACGGGAGCCGCTGACGGCATAGGAAAAGCAATTTCAGAAGCTATGGCAGCAGAAGGAGCCTCAGTATTTCTGGGTGATATTCAGGACGAAAAAGGTGATGGTGTCACGGCTAACATTTGCAAAACTGGAGCCAAAGCTGAGTACCGGCACTGCGATGTATCAAGCCCGGAAGATGTGCAGGCTCTTGTCGGTGCCGCAATCAATGAGTGCGGAAAAATTGATGTAATGGTTAATAACGCCGCGATCGCCATTGGAGGTATGCCGCTGCATGAAATGACTATTGAACAATGGGATAAACTGACCTCGGTCAACCTGTCCTCGGTATTCTACGGTTGCAAAGCGGTTCTCCCTCATATGATCAAGGCAAATCAAGGCGTGATTATCAATATGGCCTCTGCGCAAGGCCATATTGGACTTGATGGGTGGACTGCCTACTCTGGCTGCAAAGGTGCTGTCATGTCGATGACCCGGCAGATGGCAGTCGAGTTTGGCAAAAACAATATTAGGGTTAATTCTATCTCACCCGGCACGATCGAAACTGCGATGAACCGACAGGTTATTGATGAGTTAGGTAAACATCTGGCAGAGAGCTGGATAAAGATGCATCCTATCGGACGAATAGGTAAACCTGAGGAAGTCGCCGAGGCGGCAGTGTACCTAGCTTCGGATTTAGCAGGCTTCACTACCGGTATCGACTTGAAGGTTGACGGCGGCCTGACAGGGGCACCACGCTTTGTTCCTGAATATTTTAAAACAGACGATGTATAGACATTGGAGGCCAACATGGAACGAGCGCTAGAAGATATCAAAATACTAGATTTCAGCCATCTGTTGCAGGGGCCGTTTGCAACGCAGCTGTTGGGAGACCTTGGTGCTGACGTAATTAAAATAGAGCGTGTAGGGGCTGGAGACATGTTCCGGAGTATAACTTTCTTCAATTCTTGGGTCGGAGGCACAGAGAGCCCGTGCTTTCTCGCCTGGAACCGGAACAAAAGATCTCTGGCAGTCAACATAAAGTCGCCAAGGGTCCGTGAAATTCTCATGGATATAGCGAAAACTGCTGATATTGTGGTGCAGAATTTTCGTCCTGGAGTAATGGAAAAACTCGGATATGGTTACGAAGATTTTCGCGCCGTAAATGATACGATCATCTACTGCTCGGGCTCAGGCTATGGTGAATCAGGTCCGTATGTCACAAGGCCCGGGCAGGATATGTTAATCCAGGGTCTGACCGGCGTTTGTTCTGCCACAGGACGAGCAGATCAGCCGCCCGTGACACTTGGGGCTGGTCTGCCGGATCAACTTGGTGCAATGAACATGGTCTACGGCATTTTGGCAGCTCTAGTCTGGAGATCAAAATCCGGCAAAGGTCAGAAGGTCGAGGTCAATCTCTTAGCTGGAATGATGGCACATTTGAACCAAGAATACGTTTCGGTTCTGAACCTTGACCGCGATTTTGAGCGCCCAACTTCTGGGATCGGCCATCCGGGTGCTGAAGCACCTTTCGGTATCTATGCCACGTGTGATAATCGGTATGTATCTATTGCAATGAGCCCCTTTGGCCACCTGGCAAAGACTTTGGGTGCAGAACATCTTTTGAAATACGATAGCGCTGACCAGTTATTTGCGAAACGCGATGAAATCTGGGAGGCGGTAAATGCTGTTACCAAGTCGTTTGATTGTGCGCCTTTGCTCGAAGTTTTGCTGAAGGCTGATATCTGGACGGCCGAAGTCAAGGATTTCCGAGCCGCCGCAAAGGATCCACAAGTCGAGCATCTGGGTCTCATCCAAAGCTACGATCACCCTTTAGCTGGAACTGTCCAGGTGGTTGGCCCTGCGATCAATTTGAGCGAAACCCCATCTAGGATTACCAGGCCCGCCCCAATGATCGGCGAACACGGCGCCGAAATACTGGCTGAATACGGAATTGAGGCTGATGAAATTGCTCAGCTTGTTGATGCTGGCGATTTAACTATTCAAACGGTATAAAATTAGGGGGCGTTTGTGAAGCAGAAATCTGATATGCGCTCGTTATCTTGGGACCATGGGGTCGTAAGCATCAATGCGCTTGGAGGCATGATCGGTCCAACAGTTTTCATACTCCCTGATGGCCGTCCAGCCAGCCCTTTCCACATTGCTCCCTGGTGGAATGAGGATGGTAGAGATGCTTTAGTTGGTTTAATAAAAGGTCTACGGGGTGAGTGGCCCTGTGTTCCTTTTGGTTTCCCATTTCCCGCCCAAGATTACCCTAAACGTTGGCCAGCCCAGATCGAAGACGTTTCGGTGGTCACAGATGTGCATGGGTACGGATCTGGAGTGAATTGGACTTTTTTGGACGATACTATCGACGAAATTGCACTTTTTGTGGATTATCCAGAAGATCACGCCGTACAATCGCTCGAACGGGTGATCCGACCAAAGCCGGACGAACCCACCTTGGAAATCTTACTCACCATTCATATGCGTCGCGCCTCATGCGAACCCATCGGACTACACAGCTGTTTTCGTCTACCAAAAAATTCGAGGCGGGCAATATTAGAACCCGGCATATTCCGGATCGGGCGCACGCATCCCTCAACTATCGAGCCCGAAGCTCCCATTTTTGCGCAGGACCAGAAATTTACCTCGCTGAAAAGTGTAACTGGTCGGAATGAGAATATGTATGATGCCAGTCGTCTGCCCTTTACTGAGAATGGTGAAGACATACTTCAGTTGGACGATATCGACGGTACCTGCTCCCTAGCGATGCTGGACGAAGGCTATCGCGTACATATTAACTGGGACAAAGAAATTCTTCCTAGTCTATTGTTGTGGTATTCTAACCGGGGTCGCAGCGCTGCTCCCTGGAACAATAGGCACCTGTGCATTGGGATTGAACCAATTTGTTCGTCCTTCGGAATGTCTCCGGATATGTCTCGTGCTCAAAACCCTATCGCCGAAGAGGGCACATCCACATGTGTGCCTCTTTCACCCAATTCTCCCCTTACTATCCGATATGAGATTGGGGTTAGTCAGATGCGAGGTCTTCTATGACACTAGTTAAACCCAACACACCGGAATTTTCGACTGTCAATGACTTGATGGATCGTGTGCAATCAGGAAACTGCATTTCCATTGGAGGGCACCATTTCGCGCGTCTTCCAATGGCAATGATCCGTGCGCTGGCGGCGCGCAATCTATCAAATCTACACTATCTCAGTTGGGCTGGGGGTTTGCCCCTAGAATTTTTGCTTGAAGCAGGATCAGTTTCAAAGCTAGATATTTGTTTTTCTAGCCTTGATATTTTTGGCCTTGCGCCAAATTTTCGAAAAGCAGTTGAGACAAATCAGGTGGAGATCAACGACTGGCCAGCACTGGCTTTGATTTCAGCGTTTCAAGCGCGCGCACAGAACCTCCCATTCCAGCCCATGCAAATCCCGGAAGGTTCTTCGATGACAAATCGTTGCCCGGGGATGCGCCCGTATCACGATGCCCTAACCGGCCGCGATATCGCACTGGTTGAGGCCCGCGAAATTGACGTGTTTCTTTTGCACGCTCCACGTGCTGATACGGCTGGGAATGTTGAAATATTTGGGGCTCACGCATTGGACAAGATCCAGGCGGGTGCCTCAGCGAAAGTATTCGTCACAGTCGAAGAAATCGTACCTATTGGGGCGTTGAACCGCGAAGGTCGCAGCACGATCATTCCGCGAAATAAGGTAACAGCAATCGCGGAGCAGCCGGGTGGAGCTTACCCATGTTCTTGCCTGCCTTATTATATTAATGACTGGGTCAAACTCCGTGAGTTGACTGAACCAAGTGATTGCTCCTTACTGGCTAGGGCCAATCAGATTGGCAACATACCACCGAGAGATCTGAAACTTGCGGCCCGTGTGCATCCGAGCAGTATCACCCTGGATAAGTTTCAACCTGGTGCCGTGCCCCTTAATGCGCCTGTAACCATTGATGAGATCATGGCTGTAAGAATTGCCAAAACCATGGATAACAACTCGTATGCTAGCGCTGGGGCAGTATCCCCCTTGGGCAATGTTGCCTATCGTTTAGCCAAGCAAACCCATGCCCCCAATTTGATTATAACCACTTTCAGCGGTGGCCATGTGGACGTAGACGCAGGGCCAATATCACTTTCTATGGTTGAAACTATGGACGCCAACTCTGCAAGATATCTTACAGGTGGCGAAGAAACCTACTGGAACGCCTATCAAGGTGGATTTGTTACCAGTGAGATTGTGGGAACTGCACAGATTGATGCGCAAGGACGCACAAATACTATTGAGATTTCTAAGCCTTCGGGTGGCAAGTTGCGCTTGCCTGGTCAGGGCGGGATGGCGGACGTCGCAAATATGCACCGCGACTTTGTTGTATATGTGCCGCGCCATTCGCCTAAGTCACTAGTTGAAAATGTCGAAGTTGTCAGTGCTGGCAGAGGAATTATTTCGGATGCTGATCGGAGAAAGCAAGGTTACCGACCAGGTAAGGTGCTTCTGTTTACTAATCTTTGTGTTTTTCAACTTGATCATAACATTGGACGTTTGATGGTAATTGAAACGATGCCAGATGTGACGCGCGAAACGATCGTCGAGAGCACTGGCTTTGACATTCTGTTCCACGATCAATGCACCGAGGTTAAGAGGCCAACCAAGGCTGAAATTTCAACTCTTCGTTATAGCGTCGACCCATTGGGACTTCGCCGCCTCGAATTTGTTGAAGCAAAGGATCGGGCAACCTTACTTGATGATATTTTATTTCATGACAATGCGCTGGTTCAAAGGCTTGTGAGGACTGAATGTTCTGCTGAGGAAGAGACTTAGATGAATCTTGGACTTGGACTTTATCGTCACATGCTAACATTGGAGAATTATACTTTTGCGCGGCAATGTGGAGCGACCCATATTGTTGCGCATTTGACCGATTATTTTGCAGAATCGACCACTTTACCGGGTCAAAGCAGCACGGGCTGGGGCCTGACTGATTGCGACGTTGAGGTTTGGTCCAAGAGGAGTCTCGCCAGGCTCAGAGCGGAAATAAATTCAGCAGGGTTGGAGCTTGCTGCACTTGAGAACTTTGATCCAGGTCTGTGGTACGACGTTCTACTGGGTGGGCCGAAACAGGCAGAACAGTTAGAGTTTTTAAAAGAAATCATCCAGAATATGGGTGCGGTTGGTATTCCGGTCATGGGCTATAACTTCTCGATTGCCGGTGTCGCAGGCTGGAGTAAGGGACCTTTTGCCCGTGGCGGTGCCACCAGTGTCGGATTTTTTCAAGATGACGCTCTTGGGCTCTCCCCAATCCCCAACGGCCATATCTGGAACATGGTTTATGATCAGAGCGCACCGGAAGGTACTATCCCTCCGATCAACCATGACCAGCTTTGGGCTAATCTTCACGCCTTTCATTCAGCAATCCTCCCAGTGGCTGAAGAGGCAGGCGTGCAGATAGCCGCACACCCGGACGATCCGCCAATGCCCACCATGCGTGGGCATGCGCGACTGGTCTGGCAGCCACGGTTCTATGATAAGATGTTTGCTGATAACCCGTCGCCTGCAAACCGAGCTGAGCTGTGCATAGGGTCAGTTGCAGAAATGACCGAGGGCGATATCTATGAGGATGTGGACCGCTGGAGTTCTGCCAATCGAGTTGGGTATGTCCACCTGCGCAATGTGCGAGGTATGGTGCCCGAGTACCGTGAGGTCTTTATCGACGAAGGCGATGTCGACATCCCACGCATACTATCGATCCTGCACAATAACGGGTTTGACGGTACAATAATCCCCGATCACACCCCCCAGATCTCCTGCGACGCACCGTGGCATGCGGGGATGGCCTTTGCTCTTGGATTTATGCGTGCCGAGATCAAGAGGATTTGCGAAAGGTGAGCACATGAGATTTGCGGGCAAACGGGTCATCACCTCCGGCGCGATTGAGGCCAATGCCAAGAAAATTGCTATCTTTGGAAAGGAAAAGTTTCAAGACCGGGTCCTTACCATACGGGTTGGCAACACCTGCGACGCGCCTCCAACCGCTGCTTTTCTTTTTTCTGACAATGCTAGTTGTATTGCGGAGACTACCCTTGAAATTGATGGGGGATATACTTTGAACCTCGTCCATTATGATCCCATGAAAGGATGAAACCGTGTCTAATTGGCATTCCGACAATGAATTATTTCAACTTATGCGTACAGAGCTCTTTACTGCAGTGGTTGGCGATGTGATGGACAAAGTGGGGCTGCAAACCCAATTCTTGCCGCCCTATCTGAAAGTGCTTGATCGGAAGATGATCATTGCTGGACGCGCAATGACCGTTCTTGAAGCGGATGTATTTAAAGAGGTGAACGAAGGTAGCGCCAACCCGCTGATGGCCAAACCCTTCGGCTTAATGTTTGAAGCGCTTGACAGCCTAACCGAGAACGACGTCTATATCTGTTCTGGGTCGTCCCCCAGTTTCGCTCTCTGGGGTGGTTTGATGTCTACTCGAGCGCTACATCTGCTCTCAGCGGGAGCTGTGCTTGACGGTTATGTCCGCGACAGCAATGAAATCCTTGAACTTGGCCTACCAGTTGCCTCACGTGGTTGTTACGCGCAGGATCAGGGTCCTCGCGGCAAGGTGCTGGATTACAACGTTCCGCTAATTATTGGCCAGGTTCGGATCAATCCTGGCGATATCATTTATGGGGATTGTGATGGTGTTTTATGTGTACCTCGTGCGCAGGAGGAAGAGATCATCAATGGGGCACTTGAAAAAGTACGCGGCGAAAGCGCCGTCCGCAAAGCATTGCAAGCTGGTATGAGCACAGTAGACGCCTTTGAGACCTACGGTATTATGTGATGGAAATTCTAGTTGGTACATATTCTTTCTCCTACGAAGGTGTTGAAGGTAATGGGGAGGGTATCTACTCGGTTCCCTTTAACAATCAGGCGGGCAGTTTTGGTACACCCAAGCTGATGGCCAAATGTGTTAATCCGTCTTCATTAGCTCTTTCGCCAAACGGCATGTTACTCTTTGCTAACCGCGAATCCTTTGCCAAAGATGGACCCGCGCTTGCATCATTTCGCGTCTCTGTGGGCGGCACGCTAACTGCTCTGTCCCAATTGCCAATCGCTGGAGAACTGCCCTGCCATCTTGCCTTCGATCCTGTACAAAAGCGTCTGGCGTCGGCCCAATACTGGACTGGCAATGTAGCTATCAGTTCAGTAGAGGATGGCGTCCTGCAGCTGCCCAATTATTTTACGTACACTGGTCATGGCCCCAATGCCGGACGGCAGGATGGTCCGCATGCACATTATGTTGTCTTCACTAATGAAGGCGAGGTACTGCATCTGGTCGATCTCGGTAGTGACAGCATTGTCAGCCATCAATTAGGCTCAGATGGCAATGCTATTCAAACCACCACGTTGAACGTTCCCGCAGGTTCTGGCCCGCGCCATATGGTTCTTAACCGCGCTGAAACCTACGCCTGGGTCCTGTGCGAATTAGACGAAAGCCTGATTATGCTGAAACGTAATGGGCTGGGCTGGGCCATTGATAACGTGCAGCCAGGATTTGAAGCCCTTGAAAGCGGAGATGGCTCATGTGCTGCAATCCGCCTGTCACCAGAAGAAACACATGTCTACATCTCTGGCCGTCATCAATCCCAGATCGCTGGATTTACTACTAATGGCATAGCTGTTGGAACTTTCGATTGCGGTGGCATCTGCCCACGCGATTTCAACATCACGCCCGATGGCAACTGGATCATTTCGGCTAATCAAAACAGTAATACACTGACCAGTTTGCGCCGGAACCCGATGACGGGTACCTTGAACTTGACGGGGTTTAGCTGTTCCATTGGAAGCCCCGTTGCGCTCATTGCACGATAAAATTTGATTGTGTTCAACAAAATAATTGAAACATTTTTAAAATTGCTTGGATTATAGAATTTATGGTTAATTTTTGAAGACTGAAATAATGTAAATCTATGAATTTACGGTGGTACATTAAACACTTCCGTTTACCTCAGCGAACACAACTTTAAGCATTTTAAATACTGACATGGCCGTCGATAAACCCAAGAGGGCATTGTCACGTTATATCAAGTGGCCAAATAAGCTGTTATCATTCCAAAACAAGCAGCCACAATCTCACACCATTCAGTTAATGCCCTGGCACGAGCTTGATGGAGAACTTGAAGAGAGATCAGATGGCGCTATAAATTGAAATAATTGCAATTGGCGTCTTGAGCAGACAGGCATCGTTGCATTGATCGGTGGGATTCGAAGTATCTCATCCGTAGTTCTCGGTGGCGCGTTGGCTGATGCGGTATTTCGGTCAAATTGTTCAGTTAACCACCTGTGACATGAAGATGGGCCGGGCAAAACGTTCGAAGCATAGCACCGTTGGAGCCCAACTTGTCAGTGACAATCTCATCTGGGATGTATTCCTGTTTTTTTAAAGTTTTCCCATACATTTAAGGGCCGCGTATTTGTTTCGACGAGGCTAGGCAAAGACCTCAAGGATCTCCCTTCATCGGCCACGGCACGCCACAGATAAGTCCACTTGCCACCGGTACAGAAAAAAATACTTCGTCAAGGCACCAAGAGCTTGAAGGTTAAATTCTGCGGGATCTGATCTTGGCAGCAATCACCGGACCTAATTTCAAAACACATCTACGGATCGTTTTATAGCCCACATCAACACCGAGCTCTGAAAGAGTTTTCTTAACGTCGCTAAGCCTCAACGGGAAGCAAAAATAGAGCCAGACAGCCCTCTAAATTGTGGAAGGTAGATATTGGTTGCGTAAGTAGGATATTTTGCTCATTCAACAACAATAATAAGTCGTTGGGCCGATCGTCGAATTGATGTGACAATGCCGCTTCGGGGTATTGGAAAATCGGTCTGGTCAAAGACGAACACCGCGTTTGGAAAACGAAAAAGCCAAGTAATCTGCAGCGCCAATAAACCGGAAAAGACTTTCGCAGATACCAGCAAAGAGCCGGTTTTCTATGCTGCCAAATAATCGCTGTCTCTCCTAGATCGCTGAGTGTTGCATTTTAGTGCAGGAACTCTTGGCGGCCTTGGCGCCTTTGGCCCAATGCCTCATGCGCTTCTCAAATGTCGAAGTGTGGCCTTTGCAGGGCGAAAGGCAAAAAACAGCTGCACGCTGAAACCCAAGGAGGACCCCATGACCCTAGACAGCCAAGCCATGGCCTCCAGACAATAGTTAAGTCTGTGGAATGACTTAAGTGTTAAACAAAAAATGCAAGACGTCACCGTCTTTGACGACATAGCTTTTGCCCTCAGCCCGCATTTTACCCGCTTCTTTGGCAGGCTGTTCGCCCCCCAGCGTGACAAAATCATCGTAGGCGATAGTTTCAGAACGGATAAATCCACGTTCAAAATCACCATGAATAACGCCCGCGGCCTGTGGGGCCAACGTGCCATTGCGGATTGTCCAAGCCCGGGCTTCTTTCGGGCCGACTGTGAAATAGGTTTCCAACTCCAAAAGCCCATAGCCTGCGCGAATAAGCCGATCTA
>MDTF01000245.1_pt1 | contig 17866 bp, 19 predicted proteins | sample 811191 | NCBI WGS metagenome assembly MDTF01 (sample SAMN05326649, study PRJNA326480) | marine metagenome | isolation source: seawater | place: Southern Ocean | collected 2011 | reverse complement strand
TTTAAAAGAATCTATTTTAGATCAGTTTTTGAAAATTAGTAAAAAACAACCGTTACAAAGTTCATCAGGCAAGGAAATTATAGTTGATGTAGACTCAATTTGTTTTCATGGTGATCATGATTGTGCAGTTGAAAACATAGAATTTGTTGTAAATTCGATGAAAGATAATGATCTGCAATTTGGAATTTAATATTATACGATATGGAAGTAAGGCTGTCCTGATTTCTTTTAAAAAGGAAATCACGATCGAAACACATCATAAAGTAAGATTTCTTTACGAAAGTTTAAGAAGGTTTCCAGCAAAGGGAATTGTAGCTTTAACTCCAGCATATCATTCTTTAGTTGTTTATTTTGAATCTAAAATTCAAGATTTAAATGGAATTACTGAATTAACTAAAAATACTCTTGAGTGTTTTGATGTTAAAGACTTGGCTACATATGAGGTTATTTTACCAGTATGTTATGATGTTAGTTTTGGTTTAGATATCAATAATGTACTTGAGCATACAGGCTTAAATTTAGCTGAGTTAATTACAAAACACACAATGACTCAATATTTGGTTTATATGATTGGTTTCGTACCAGGTTTTCTTTATTTAGGTGGTTTGAATAATGATTTGAATACGCCTAGATTAGAATCCCCTCGTATGAAAATCCCAAAAGGTTCAGTTGGTATTGCTGATAATCAAACTGGTGTTTATCCTTTATCGACACCAGGAGGGTGGCAAATTATAGGTAATTGCCCTCTAAATCTAATTGGAACCAATCCCAAAACAGCTATTGAAATGGGTGATATTATAAAATTTAAACCAATTACTATTGAAGAACATATGCATTTATTGGGTGAATTTCCCGAAAGAAGATTATTAAAATGAAAATTGAAATTTTAAAAGCAGGATTAAATACTACTATTCAAGATCTTGGCAGGTTTCAAGGCTTGGCTTATGGAGTGCCTTTTTCTGGTGCAATGGATAAACAGTCCTTTCGTTTTGGGAATTCTATATTGGACAATTTATTAACAGAAGCTGCTATAGAATTCTGTTTGATTGGTCCAGCAGTAAAGTTCTATTCTCCAGGTGAAATAGCGCTAACAGGAGTTAATTTAAAACCCACCATAAATGATATCCCTGTTCAATTAAATACTAAGCTATCTGTTTTTGAAAATGATGTTTTAAAGTTTAAAGGAAATAATAGTCTAGGTGTATATGGATATATATGTTTTAATGGAAAGTTAGATGTTCCATTATTCTGGGGTAGTAAAAGCACTTATTTGTATGGGGAATTAGGAGGTCTCGATGGAAGGAAACTTGAAAAAGGAGATGTTTTAGAAATTAAAACAACCACTAAATTTATTTCACATAAAAGTAAAATAAATTTAAAAAAAGAGCCAACAATCCTAATCTCTCCAGGTCCTGAATATCTAGAATTTTCAAAATTAGATAGAGATGAAATTGTAAATAAAATTGGTGTAATTTCTATGGATTCTAATAGGATGGGAGCAAGGGTAGAAAACATGAAATTACAGGGCACTAAGTCCGGTAATATTATCTCATCAGGAACAATTCCAGGAACAATCCAAGTTCCAGCATCAGGTAAGCCTATTGTATTATTAGCTGATTCTCCTTGTACGGGGGGATATCCAAGGATCGCTGTCGTAAATTCGAAAGACCTAGATCAGTTTTGTCAAATTAAACCAGGTGCTTCTTTTTGTTTTAAATGGGAAAGTTAATCAAGCGTTTAATGTTTCAAAATCCTGCATCACTTTAACTAGAATTTCAACACTACTTAATGGTAAAGCATTATACATCGAAGCTCTATATCCTCCAACAGATCTATGCCCTTTAACTCCACTTATTCCAGCTTCGATTGTTTTTTGTAAAAACGCAGCATTTAAATCTTCATTTAATAATTTAAATGTGGGGTTCATTAATGACCTGTCTTCAACGGCTGCTGTACCTTGGAAAAGTGAGTTTCTGTCAACTTCAGCATAAAGCACTGCCGCTTTTTTGATATTACTTTTTTCAATTTCTTCAACGCCGCCAAGTTCTTTTAACCATTCCATTGTAAGCATACTCACATAAATACTAAAACATGGAGGAGTATTAAACATCGATTCCTTTTCTATATGATTTTGGTAGTCCATAATATTAGGTAAAACCCTTCCCGTTTTACCTAGTATTCCTTTTTTTATAATCACCAAAGTAGCTCCAGCTGGACCGATATTTTTTTGAACACCCGCGTAAATCAAATCAAATTTTGAAACATCAACTTTCTGACTTAAAATATCGCTACTCATATCCGCAATTATTGGAATATTAGTTTTTGGCATTTCTTTGAACTGTGTTCCGAAAATAGTGTTGTTAGTTGTATAATGTAAATAACTACAGTCCGCAGGAATTTCATTTTTTTTAGGAATATAACTAAAATTACGGTCTTTGGAACTTGCAACTTCAACAATATCACCTATCAAACTTGCTTCTTTGATAGCTTTTTCGGCCCAAGTTCCAGTGTTAATATAAGCAGCTTTTCCATTTATAGGTAGTAAATTTAAAGCAGTCATATAAAATTGAGTACTTGCTCCACCTTGTAAAAAAATCACATCGTAATTATCAGGAACATTCATTAATTCTTTCACCAAAGCAATAGCCTTATTCATAACAGCTACAAAATCCTTACTTCTGTGACTCATTTCCATAATAGATAAGCCTGTATTGTTATAATTAACAACCGATTCCGCAGCTTTTTTCATTACAGATTTTGGTAGTATACAAGGACCCGCACTAAAATTATGAATATTCATGAGTATTATTTTCAAGCAAATTTACAAGATTATCAAAAGAAATCGTAATCTATTTACTTCTTTGTGGAATCAAAGTGTCTTTTGTTCTGTTTTTAACGTCTTTTGGGCTCCATCTTACAGCTTTTATTGCTTCTTTATTCCGCACGTCAATATCACTTTCATGAATCCATTTCTTATTGTCGTATTTTAATCCATCGTATGTGAAATCAGGAGCATAAGTAAAATACAAGTTTACTAATTTAGGGTCAGAAGGAGAGAGGTGGTCAAAAATTAACTTTTTAAGATTATTATTATAGCTCACAGTCATTGAAACCTCACCATTGTATTCGAACATTAATCGAGCTTTAGATATTATCTTTGGTTTTTTAATAGTTCCTGCATTGTATCTGATTATTTTTTTCCCGAACGTGATAACTCCTTTCTTATCAAAAGAAAAAGTCTCGATAATTTTTTTAGTAGATCTCCAATTATTTCCATCCCAACCAATTAGTAAGTGGGTTTTGTCTTTTCTTTTTTTAGGAGGAATTACCTCATAGTAAACACATCCTATCCAATTGTTGGAATCCAATTCAGATATTTCATCTTTACCAATTTCTTTCGATTTATTAGTAAGTTTATAAACGTAGTTTTTGATTTCTTTTTTTCTGTTATTTTGGTATTGCGTAAAACCAAAATAATCATAATCATCATTTCCAGTTTTTAAAACCCAAGTGTATATTCTAAATTTTTTTTTATAGGGAGATTCAATAATTGATAGACATGTTATTTTGTCAAATTGATAATGAATACTTGTAGGGTCGTTTAATATTTCACGCAATATTCTTTCGAATTTCTGATTAGCCAATAACCTTGACATGTCATCGCCTGTTTGAATTTTGTTTGAATAAGAAATTAAACTATCTACTTTGTGCTCGAATAAAAACGTGATTTGATCTTTCTTGGCAGAAGAAGAAAAGCTTAAAAGAAGGATGAAAAAGCCAATTAAATATTTCATATCTGATTAAAGTAACGGCAATGAGCCTATTACAAGTATGCAAAATACAAATAGTACACAGGAAAAATGATTTCAAATGTGTTTACTTCAAACATTATATTGTTAGTTTCGCAATTATGAATAAGCCGGAACATGTTAAACTATTATTGGATTCATACAAAAAGTTTGTAAAAAAAGAATTGATTAATCGTTCAGGTAATATTAAAACTGATTTCGAGCGCATTGAAAAAGCTGATTTTATAGTTGTTTCGCATAACGGAGCAAATGATCCAATACTAAATTACGGCAATTACGCAGCATTAAAAACTTGGGAATTAGGTTGGGATGATTTTACTAAAACACCTTCAAGAAAAACAGCAGAATTAGATTTAAGAGAAAAGCGACAGGAGATGTTGGCAATTGCGGATAAAAAAGGTTTTTTTGATAACTATGAGGGGATTAGAGTCTCAGCAACGGGAAAACGATTTATGATTAAAAATGCAGTGATTTGGAATGTAGTAAACGAAGTAGGGGATAAAATTGGGCAAGCAGCAACTTTTAACGATCTTGAATTTATCTAGTCGTTTCAAGAAAATCAATCACTCTTTGTTCGTGCCAGTAAATTCCATTGATTCCAGTTTTTGACAAAAAACCCATGTGGCCACCTTTTTCAGGTGTTTCTAGAAATAAAGTTTTACTTGCGTTTGCAATTTCAAAAGGAAAACACTGCTTAGTTAAGAATGGATCGTCCAAAGCATTAATTAATAGCGTTGGAGTTACACTGGATTTAAGAAATTGTTTAGAACTATTAACTTTCCAATAATTATTTGCAGTTCTAAAACCATGAATGGGAGCTGTATACTCATTGTCGAAATCAGCAAAGGTTGTAGCGTTTTTTATTAATTCTAAATTTATAGAATGCTCGGTGTAAATTTTACATTTCGAAAAAACCTTATTTTTCAAAGTTTTTAAAAATCGATTCATATAAACCTTATTGGAAAGCTTTTCCATTTGAATTGCAGATGATTTTAAATCACATGGAACCGAAATAGCAACCGCTTTTTTTATAGCCTTTATGGATTCGTATTTTTCGCCTAAGTATTTTAATATAATATTACCTCCCAGACTAAAACCGACTAGAAAAATTTCTTCATATGATTTTTGTAAATGCTTAACCACAAAATCTAAATCATCAGTTTTACCACTATGATATGCACTTAATAAATTATTAGGTGTTCCGCTACAGCCTCTAAAATTAAACACAACAGCGTCCCAATTATTTTGATTGATAACCTTTACGATCCCTTTTACATTCGAACTATTGGAACTGCCTTCTAATCCATGAAGAATTAGCGTGATTGTTTTACTTTTCTTAGAAGAGTAATCTAAATCAATAAAATCATTATCTAGCGTTGTTAATCTTTCCCTGTCGTATTTGATATTCACCCTTCTAAATACAGAAGGTACTATAGTAGTAATATGTTTATTTGATAATAGATAAATTGGACGGTATGTTGATTTTGTAATAACTGGCATTAAATTAACTCAAGTCTATCTCCATCAATTAATTTAATAACCTTGTCCATTTTTTTTTGAATTATTTTGAAGTGGTGTTCTTCATCTTCGGAAACAAAAGTGATTGCCTTACCTGGATTTTCGGCTCTACCAGTTCGTCCAATTCTATGAATAAAATCTTTAGGGGATCTTGGTAATTCGTAGTTTACTACGATAGGTAGAAATTCAATATCAATACCTCTTGCGAGTAAATCTGTAGCAACCAAAACCCTTAAACTTCCATCTTTAAATTTCCTTAAAGATTCTGTTCTTGAACCTTGGCTTTTTTCACCATGGATTGAAGTTGCTTGTATTTCATGTTTTCTCAATTTTGCTGCAACTGAATCCGCTTTAAATTTTGAAGAAGTAAAAATAAGAACTTGTTGCATTTTCTCACTAACAATAAGATGCCTTAAAAGTGGTCCTTTATTATCATCTTGAATAAAATAAGCCTCATGTTTAATAAGATCTAAATTCTCATCTCTTGGTTTTATTTTAACAATTATAGGTTTATTAAGCACCAACTGATTAATCTCTTTTACTTTATCAGAAAGTGTTGCGGAGAATAATAAATTTTGTCGTTTTTCCGGAAGTAATTTGATTATCTCATCCATCTCCTCTTTGAAACCAAGATTTAACATCTTATCAGCTTCATCAATCACTAAATGCTTCAGTTTTGATAAACTTAAAGCATTAGCTCTAATTAATTCGAGCAATCTACCAGGCGTTGCTATTAAAATATTAACGCCAAATAATCCTTTCATTTGCGGATTAATAGAAACCCCACCAAATACTGCATTTATATTTAGAGGTGATTTTAAACAAAAATTAAATTCTTTAAAAACTTCCTGAACTTGTCCTGCTAATTCTCTTGTAGGAACTAAAATTAAAGCATTAACATCTCTGTTTTTATTATCTTTTTCAGGTTTTATTATTGAGAGAATTGGCAATACATAACTTGCTGTTTTTCCAGAACCTGTTTGCGCAATTCCCAATAAATCCTTCCCTTTAATAATAGCGGGAATAGCTTGCTGTTGAATTGGAAACGGCTTACTATACTTTTTATCAATTAACTTCTGATTTAAAGATAGCGCTAAGCCCAATTTAGAAAATGGCATAAAATAAATTTAATGTAAATGTAATATTTTCTATTGCAATTCTCAGGAAATTAGAAGAGGCTGAAGCACTTTTATTTAATTTCCTTTAATCTTGTTAAACTATTTGTTAATGTGTCAAGCGAAAGCGGCTTAGTGAGGTAATAGTCGAATCCTAATTCTTCTGGAGATTTCTGTAAATTTTTTATCAATTGTGCACTTAATCCGTATATTGGAGGCAGCTTGGTAGCGTGTTTTTCACGCAATTTCCTAGTTGCTGTAATTCCATCCATTACGGGCATTTGGATGTCCATGATAATCAAATTATATTTATCGGGAGATTTATTATACAATTGTATTGCAACCTCTCCATTTAGGGCACAATCAACATTGCAACCTAAGCTTGTTAACATTAAATCAGCTACTTTCAAATTAATTTCTTTATCGTCAACCAATAAAACATTTAAGTTAAATTTGATTTTATTGTTAGATTTTGGTTTTAAAGAATGCTTTGTTTTAGCAAGGGGAATATCTACAGTAAACCAAAAAGTACTTCCTTTTTGCTCATTTTTAAATACTCCTATTTCACCACCCATTAATAAAACTATCTTTTTTGCAATACTCAATCCAAGCCCTGTTCCTTCTTGAGTAACTAAATAATTGTTGGGATTAGCAATTTGATCGTATTTATTGAAAACCAATTTTTGCATGTCTTGAGGAATTCCAATTCCAGTGTCTTCTACGTTAAATTGTAGTTTAACAGACTTTTTAGTTTTATTTAAAATGTTTACTGATAATTGAACCTCTCCTTCAGTTGTGAATTTAATAGCATTACTAATCATATTAGTAATGACTTGACTTAATCTGTGTTCATCGATAAAAACCAAATTTGGTACTTCTGGATCCAGATGCATCTTAAGGTTGATTCCTTTCGCTTTTGCTTTTTCACTAAATAGCATTGTCATTCTATTTATAAAACTAGAGATATTGGTGTTTTTGGGAAGTAGAACCATTTTCCCAGATTCTATCTTACTTAAATCCAATACATCATTAATAACATTTAGCAGATCATCAGAACTCTTTTTAATAGTTTCCAAATAATCCTTTTGTAAATCTTTGGCAATCATATTGTTTTGTAAAAGATCAACCAAACCAATAATTCCATTCAAAGGTGTTCTTATTTCATGAGACATGCTAGCGAAAAAATCACTTTTTAATTTCTCCATATCTGACATTTTAACCTTTTCCTCATTTAAAGTTCTAATGGTAACATCTTGTTCAATTGTATTTAAAAAAGTTTGATATGCATTTTTCGAAGTTGAAAGTACTATATAAACAAATAACGTTAGTATTATGGCTAGAATATAGTGATCTGTTTGACTAACCCATAAGTTTATTACTATTAAAGGGACAATTATGGGTAAAATAAATATTGTTGAAATGTTTTTAACAGACCCATAAGCTGTAACTGCTCCGGCAGATACTCCAGCTAATAATATATACATAATCATAATGTGTACTTCATCTAACATAAAATGCGTTGAAATACTTGCAAATCCATATGTTATTCCTGTTAAAACAGTATTAATAATGATGAGTTTATACCAAGTTTGTAGATTCTTACTATTTAATGGAAACGTTTTTTGAATTAAAAAGAGATATGATCTGAAAATTAATGAAAAACCTGAAATAAAAAACCAAATTATTACAGTTAAATATTGGAATTCTTGATAAAGTTGATAGCCGATTACTAGAAGCATAATCGCACTACTAACTATCGTTAATTTTAAATTATCATTAACAATTTTAATTTGCTTCAGTAAAATTTCGCTTTTTAATTTTTTCATTAAGTAATTCGGTTAAAAAACAAAGCTAAAAAATATTTAACTTTATGATGTACAAAATTTATAAAATGAAAAGGACACTATACGTTTACATTACATTTTTACTCTTTGGTTGTGGATCAGTAGAAAATACTACAGTAAATACAGGGAGTTTGGTGGGTTCTATTGAAAGTAAAGCAGTGATTGGAGATTTAACAGCTGAATTTTACGAACCTTCTTGGTTAAATGTTGCTGCACGTGAAAAAATGATTACTGACTGGTTTGAGAAAATAGAGGATGGGAATTTTGAGGTTTTTTTATATATACCCGATACGTTAATACCACTTACTACTAAAGAACTTCAGTATCAATTTCATCATATCGATACAGAATATATTGAATTATCTTTTTTTGAAACTGATACAATTCTTGTGGAGGAGACAATAGACCTAGATGGAATTGTTTACTTAAAGTTTAAAGAGGAATTGTATTATGATGATCAAACTGGATTAATGAGTAAGCGCATTAAATATGCTTGCCCAATGGAAAAGGTTTTTAACGATGATGGTTCTATTAGAGGTTATAAAGGGTTGTTTTGGGTTAAACTAAATTTAAATGATTGAAGAACTGATTTTAGATAACGGTATTAGGGTTATTCATGAAGAAAGTCCTTTTTCCAATATTGCGCACCTTGGTGTATTTATTAATGTGGGAACTCGTGATGAAGAAAAACATGAATTCGGATTAGCGCATTTTTTGGAACATGTGATTTTTAAGGGTACTAAAAAAAGAAAATCACACCATGTATTAAGTCGTTTAGATGCAGTTGGTGGCGAAATAAATGCTTACACAACCAAAGAGGACACTTGTTTATACGCTTCATTTACAGATAATCATTTAAATAGAGCTGCTGAATTACTAGCGGATATAGCTTTTCAGTCTACTTTTCCAAAAGTTGAATTAGAAAAAGAAAAGGAGGTTGTTATCGATGAAATCAACAGTTATAAAGATGCACCGTCAGAATTAATTTTTGATGAATTTGATAATTTGGTTTTTGGCGATCATGCACTAGGGCGAGATATTTTAGGTGATGAAACTTCAGTTAGAAGTTTTACTCGTGAAAATGTTGTTGATTTTGTAAATAGTCATTACACTCCAGAACGAATTGTTATCAGTTCGGTTGGGAATTATAGTCTAAAAAAATTACACAATATACTTGAAAAATACTTTGGTTACTTTCAATCAGAAGAGAAGCCACTTAAGCGTTCAAAGCCTATTTTAAGTAATGTTTCCTCAGCGAGTTTTGATAAAGAAATTTATCAAGCTCACCGAATGTTGGGTAATATTGCGTATGCTAGTAATGATAAAAATAAATCTGCATTTTTAATGCTAAATAATTTGTTGGGAGGTCCTGCAATGAACTCTCGTTTGAATCTTCAGATAAGAGAGAAATATGGATTAACATATAATATTGAGAGTAATTATACACCGTATTCTGATTCAGGTATGTTTAGTATCTATTTTGGAACTGATATAAAAAATATTGATCGAACAGAAGACTTGATAAAAAAGGAGTTAAAAAAGCTTTGTGATAAAAAATTAGGAACAAATCAGTTGCATCAAGTTAAACAGCAAATCGTTGGTCAAATTGCTTTAAGTATGGAAAGTAAAGTAGGCGTAATGCTTTCCTTAGGAAAAAGTAAATTATTACATGATACAGTTGATCCAATTGAAAAGGTTTTGGAAAAATTCAATGAAATTACAGCTGAAGAATTGCAAGATGTTGCGAATGAAATTATGCAACCCAATAATTTATTTAGCTTAACATATAAACCGAAATAACATGGACTTTTTACCGGCTTATATTAACGATTATTGCGAGAAGTACACGCAAAAAGAAGATAAAGTTTTATACGAATTACACAGAGAGACTTTTCAGAAGATCTTAAGGCCAAGAATGTTATCGGGACATCTTCAAGGACAGATTTTGACTTTTTTTTCTAAAATGATTAATCCGGAAAATATTTTGGAAATTGGTACTTACACGGGGTACAGCGCAATTTGTTTAGCTAGAGGTTTAAAAGAAGGAGGAAAACTTGATACGATAGATATTAACGAAGAGCTAGAGGATTTTTCTAATTCTTATTTTAAGAAAGCAGGACTTGAAAAATCGATTACAATGCATGTTGGAAATGCAATGGATATTATTCCTAAATTAAATAAGCAATGGGATTTAGTATTTATTGATGCCGACAAAGAGAATTATGTAAACTATTATAATTTAGTTTTTGATGCTGTTAAACCGGGTGGGTTTATTATTTCTGATAATGTGCTTTGGAGTGGGAAAGTCGCTTTACCCGTAGATAGCAAAGATAAGGAGACTCAGGTGCTCATAGCACTAGCCAAAACAATTGATGCTGATGATAGGGTAGAAAATGTTTTAATGCCAATTAGAGATGGATTATTAGTGGCAAGAAAAAAAATAAATATGTAAATTAATTCCCGGTTTACATATTAAAATTCTATCATTTTTATAAAAAAAAAATAGGTGAAAAAAGTGTTCACTTATAATTTATTTCACTTCAGTAGTCTTATTAATTTGACGATAAATACCTTTTAATAAAGGAGATTATTAACACTCCAATTGCTAATAAGTAATTTGGTTTGATAATAAAGTGAGAAGACAGATAAAGTATTTTTAAAACATGTCTAAACTAACCATTGAAAAAGATATTGAGTTTATTAAAAACCAAGTTAATTACTTGGGTACTTTTCAGAAGAAAATAAACAAAGCTTTTGGTGAATTACAATCATACCCAACTTATTGGAACGGGCCTGAACAAGAAGAAGCTGTTTATGTTGAAATCAATAGATGGTTAAAGTGTTACACTCAGTTAAGGGTTTATCTTTCTGATAAAGAGGTTATTGATTCGGATTTAAGACTGAGTTTAGACAACCTGCCAGCACTGGGTTTTATTAAACCGAGTAGATCAGATGATGATATTTTAAAAAAAGGTGCAGTCTCTAAATTTATGTACAAAGCAGTTCCACCTTATCGGATTTCATTTAATAAGAAAAAGGTAAAAGAAATTGAATCTCAGATTATAAATTATAAAGTTTGGGTTGAAAAACTACGAAAACTTTCTTTTAGAATTGAAAGTGTTTATACTGAGGGAATTTAAAAGTGAGTGAAACTCGATTAAAAATAGCATATTTATCGGTCTTTTATCCTTTTAGAGGAGGGATTGCTCAATTTAATACAGAGTTATTTAAAGCATTGTCGCATAAATCAGATGTTAAGGCTTTCAACTTTTCGACACAATACCCAGATTTATTATTTCCAGGGAAAACTCAATTTGTGGCTAAAACGGATGAAAAACCAGAGATTGAGAGTGATCGTTTATTGAGTAGTGTAAATCCATTTACCTTCAGAAAAACAGTGAAGGAAATAAAATTATTTAAGCCTGATTTACTAATTACTGCTTTTTGGATGCCGTTTTTCGGGCCATCATTAGGGTACGTAACAAAGCAATTAAAATGTTCTACTAAAACCATATCCATTCTTCATAATGTTATTCCTCACGAGGGAAGAACAGGAGATGAAGCATTAACAAAATACTATTTAAATCAACAAGATGGCTTCTGTGTTTTAAGTGAAACTGTAAAAAATGACTTATTAAGTTTGAAAAATAATGCAGCTTTTTTTCAACGCCCTCACCCTTTATATGCTCAGTTTGGTGAATCTAAAAATAAGGAAAAAAGTAAGCTTAATTATGGTATAAATCCGAATCAAAAAGTATTACTTTTTTTTGGTTTTATTCGAAAATACAAAGGATTAGACTTATTAATTAAAGCTATTAAAAATTTACCATCAAATACTGTTATCCTGATAACTGGAGAATCTTACGGAGATTTTAAAGAATATGAAGAGCTTCTTAAATTAGAAGGTGTTACCAGTAAACAAGTTATAAAACATATTAGGTATATTCCAGATAATGAAGTGGCTAATATTTTTTCAGCATCAGATTTATGTATACTTCCTTATCGTTCCGCTACACAAAGCGGAATTGCTTCTATTGCCAAGTATTACCAATTGCCAATGATTGTTACGCCCGTTGGTGAATTGCCAAATGAATTGATTGATGGTGAAACTGGTATTGTTTGCGAATCTTGTGAGCCAATTGATATTGCTAAAGGTGTGGAGAAAGGATTGGCCAATTTAACCAAGTTTAAGAATAATTTAAGTTCTGAAAAAGACGAACATACTTGGGGGAATTTTGCTGATAAATTGATAGAATTTTCAAATTCTATCTAATAATATTTTGTTATTGTAAAGTTTTTTGATAAATTAACAGTCATAAATAATGATAAAAATACCGTCATGAGCTTTTTTGGAACAAATTTACAATTATTAAGAAAGAGAAAATCAAGGTCTCAAGCAGATTTATCAAAATGTCTTGATTTAACAAGATCATCTTTAAGTGCTTACGAAGTAGGTACTGCTGAGCCTAATTTTGATACACTAGTTCGTGTCTCCTCTTTCTTAGATATTCCTTTAGATATTTTTTTAAAAGATGATCTAAGAGAATTCTCAGAATTACGATTAACTAATCTCGAAAATGGTTTTGATGTTGATGTAAGCGGTAAGAAATTACGTGTTTTAGCAACTACAGTTGATCAATTTGATGAAGAAAATATTGAACTTGTTCCAATGGCTGCTAGGGCAGGTTATACAAGAGGACATTCGGATCCTGATTATATTAAAGTACTTCCTACATTTCAATTGCCATTTTTATCAAAAGATAAAAAATATCGTACTTTTCCAATTTCAGGGGACTCAATGCCGCCTGTTTCTGATGGGAGTTTTGTTACGGGGGAGTTTATTCAAAATTGGAGTTATATTAAAGAAGGTCACCCTTATATTATTGTTACCAAGGATGATGGGATTGTATTTAAAATCTTATACAATCAACTAAAGGACAATAAGAGTTTTTTACTCTGTTCTACGAATCCTTTATATCAACCTTATGAAGTTTCAGTTTCTGAAATAATGGAAATATGGAAGTTTACAAACTACATAAGTTCAGATTTACCAGAACCAAATTTATCGAAAGATAGTTTAACTGAAACTATATTAAACTTGCAAAAAGAAGTGTCGTTAATGAGAAATGAGTTTAAAAAAGATTAAAGATGAAATCTACTAAACAAGTTGAGGTAAATTGTTCAGTTGAATTTCTTTGGGAAGTTTTAACTAAGCCCGAATACACGAAGCTTTATATGTTTAATTGCGCTGTTTCCACCAATTGGGAGGTTGGAAGTGATATCATTTGGAAAGGTTTTTTTAATGGATTTGATACTCACCAAAAAGGAAAAGTTATTTCAATTTATAAGAATAAAAAATTAAGTTATTCGTTATTCGATATCAATACTGACTTAGAGGATATTCCTGAAAATTACATTATTGTTTCATATACTTTACACGATTTTAATGGAATGGCTCATTTAACCATTACTAATGAAACTTTTGATGGGTCAACTAAAAGAATGTCTCACCTTAAACAAGGTTGGGATATTATAATTGGAAAACTTAAAGAAATAGCAGAAGAGGAAAGCACTATACTTTTATGAGAATCTAAATTGATTTTATATAATTCAGTAAAATTTTTATTTTGAAGGATATCATGAAAATTATGACGACTTTTACAGCTTAGTGAAACAAATGGATAAAACAAAACAATTGTATAAGTTAGATGTTGATGTAAAACTCAATTCTCCTTCCGAAATTGAAGATATTATTAGGGGAGTTGTTGCTTGTATTCAACAAAACTCCAAGATTGTTGAGTTTCATAATCCACTTAAACTAATTGAAGATTTAGAAGAGTTGGGTGTTGCAGAAGCTTTTGAAGGTAATATCGCAGAAAGTTATTTGAAGTTTGTTTCAAATGGAAACTTAATTTCTGATCCTGTGATAAAAAAATATGGAATTCCTAGAGAACTTTCGTATACTTATTTTTATGAAGGAATAGATTGGTTAAGTCCAACTATTGTTTACCAATATTCATCAAATGATGTTATTGATAAATTATTAATTGCAGACTTGTTTTATTTGAAGGCTGTTTCAGATGTTTCTTTTCATCCATACGAACCTTATTTTTATGCAAATTTAAATGATGATATTCCTATAATGTGGACAACCATGAATGGATTTGTTTTTTTTATCGATGAAAAATTAAAGATAGAATTGGAACTGTTAATTGACAAAGAGATTGTTTTAGTAGATCAAGAAAAGGAGTTTATACATTCTCCGGAAGTAAATAAATATGTGATAAAAATTGGAGTTAACAATTAACTTAAAACTTATTAAGTATGTTAAGTAATAACGATATTTTAAAAAAATTAAGAGTAGCACATAAATTTCGTGATGAGGATATTATAGAGGTTTTAAAACTCGTTGATTTCACGATTACTAAAAGCGCTTTGGCTGATCTATTTAGAAATGAAGAACACCCTAAGTTTACGGCTGCAGGTGATCAAATTTTGAGAAATTTTTTAAATGGTTTGGTTATTAAACTTCGAGGCCCAAGACCTAAACAATAATTTAAAGAGCATTACTTTTATACCCTTTTGTTGGGTTTTCGTAAACAATTAGCGAAATTGTTTACACGACTAGTTTTATGTGTTAACTGGATCAATTATTTATAGATAAATGGTATGATTCAATAATCACAACTCAAGTATTGATTCTTCTATAGAATTCTCTCTCCATTTTATCTCCATCTAAAACTGTTTGTCGCATCCATTTTGTTATCAAAACATCTCTTTCATCTTTAGATAAATGATAATCAACATCAGATTTTCTAAGTTCGCTAGAAATATGACTCAAACAAATTGCTGCTGAAACACTAATATTAAAACTTTCAGTAAAACCGTGCATTGGTATTTTAACAAACTCATCTGCATTTTCTTTAACAATATCAGAAACCCCTGGAGCTTCGGATCCAAAAACCAGAGCAACTTTTCCTTTTGTTACATCAAAATCAGGTAAATCGGTATCATTACCATGTGGAGAAGTAGCTACTATTCTATAACCTTGATCTTTTAATGTATTTATACAATCCAGCGTGTTATTTTGCAATTGATTATACTTATGAAATTCAACCCAGTTACTCGCTCCATGAACAACTAAGGGGTTGATTTGGTATTCGTTTTTATTTTCAATAATGTGGGCATCTTGAATTCCAAAACAATCACATGACCTAATTACTGCACTTGCATTTTGTGGTTGAAAAATATCTTCAAGTACTACAGTAATGTGTCTCGTTCTTTCATCTAAAATTTTATTAAAAAGTTTAATTCTATCTTCTTGAACATATTGAGACAAGAAGTCTCTAAATTTTATAAGCGTATCCTTATCCATTATAACCTTCTGATTATCGCTTTTTCTTCTTGTTTCTACTTCTTTTTTTAACACCAGCTTGATCTAATTCAAATTCAATATCACTAATTATATCTTTTAAATTACGTTCGTCGGAAAAAGTTTTTACATCCTCATATTCTTGCTTACCAAACTCAATTTGAGAAATACGTTTCCCTAATAACTTTTCAATTTCAATTAAGAAAGGGACTTCTTCAGGAGCACAAAAAGAAAATGCTTCTCCTTTGTTTCTACCTCGTCCAGTTCTTCCAATCCTGTGCACATAATTTTCTGCAACATCAGGAATATCGTAATTAATTACATAATCAACATTTGGAATATCAATACCTCTTGATGAGATATCTGTTGCAATTAAACATTTGACTTCTCCACTTTTAAAAGCACGCATTGATTCATTACGTTCATCTTGATCTTTACCAGAATGCATGTTTACGCAGGTAATACCTATACGATCCATAGCTTTTAATACTCTATCTGCTCGGACCTTAGTCCTAACAAAAACGATTATTTTGTTTTCTGAATGTTCTTTAAGAAACTGTTCTAAAAAATAGCGTTTATCATCCATTTCTATCTGAGCAACAAAGTGAGTTACATTTTTAGAAACAGAGTCTTTAGGTGAAATTTGAATTCTGATGGCATTTTTAACTAAAGAATATGCTAGTTTTTTAATTTCATCATCAATTGTTGCTGAGAAAAAAAGTGTTTGTCTGCTTTCAGGAAGATGTCCTAATATTCCTTGAATATCTTTATAAAAACCTAAAGCAAGCATTTGATCAGCTTCATCCAATATTAATGTTTGTACTCGCGTCAGTTTTAAATGTCCTTGAGCAATCATATCATACATCCTTCCAGGAGTTGTTATCAATACATCAACACCTTTATTCAGTGCTTCAATTTGCGGATCTTGTTCAACTCCTCCTGTTAATGCAAAAGATCTAACATTTGTATATTTCCCAATACTCTTAAATACCTGCTCAATTTGTGTTGCCAACTCGCGAGTGGGAACCATAACCAAACATTTTACACCATCTGGTCTTTTAGATCTTGTAATTGAAAATATTTTATTAATTATAGGAATTGCAAATGCAGCTGTTTTACCTGTACCTGTTTGGGCAATTGCTAGAACGTCTTCACCCTTTATAATACTGGGGATAGATTTGAATTGTATGTCGGTTGGACGCTTGAAGTCGAGCTTGTCAAGTGTTCTTTTAATCTCGTCGGATATTGGGTAATCACTAAATTTCATGACAACAAAGATACAATTAAACATAAAGGAAGTAATTTTGAATTGTAAAAAAAACACATTAAACTATTCTGTAATTATCTTATGCAGGTTTTAAGGTTTTTTAGTTGAAGTAAAACACTGTTTTATTGTTGTTGTAAATAAACTTTTAATAAAGCTATAGTTATAATTTTTTTTTTAAAAAAGGCAATAATTAACTTTAACTTTAAAGTATCAATGTATTGGTTGTTAGGGTTTTTTGTATTGTTGTAATGTTTTTTTATTGTAGTGCTTTAAAGTTGTTTTTTGTGTAATTAAATTTTAGAATAGAGTAATTGTTTAGACACAAAAAATAAAATTTCCAAAGAATTTTTTCACAAAAAAATATTTTGAAGTTCAATTTGTGAATAACCATGTTCTTAAATATTTTTAAAATAAAAACTTACTTCTTATTTTTGCATTAACTATAAACTTGTAACTATGATTAAAAAAATACTGCCATTATTTGCTTTGTCCTTATGTTTTGCTGTGAATGCTCAAACGGATTTAAAAGTTACTTTGAGAAAGCAGAACACTGCTTATATGAGAGGGCCGGAATTAAATATAGATAGTGCAGCTAAAACTATTTGGGTAGGTGCCAATTATGTTGGAGAAAAAATTGAGGACGCTTCAGCTATAGAAACTCAAATTGAAAGTTTAACATCTTGGGGAAGTAAGTTTAAAATAACAACAGATTCTGTAGAAGCAGATATTATTTTAAATATTGACTTTTCAGATTTAATTTGTGATAACCCTTTTATGGATTGGAACACTGCTGAATCAAGTTTTTATTATAGAATGCGTTACTATGTCCCATCAAAAGTTGTTATTTTAAGTAAAGCTGGTGATGAGCTTTTCTCTGGTGATTTACCAATAAGATCTGTAATGTCTGAAATTTGCACCAATACTGGAAAGACAGTGCCTGC
>MDTF01008082.1_pt1 | contig 17868 bp, 18 predicted proteins | sample 811191 | NCBI WGS metagenome assembly MDTF01 (sample SAMN05326649, study PRJNA326480) | marine metagenome | isolation source: seawater | place: Southern Ocean | collected 2011 | reverse complement strand
TTTTATGAAATATTAAAAAAATATAATTTAAGTAATTTATAGGTTGCTAAAAATTCATGATAGCAATAAATCTAATGTTTAAATAATTAATAGAAGTTTAATCTAATATTAAAACTCATTACCTATGATTCGAAAAATTAATGAAAAAAAAATCGATAATTATTGGAATTATTTTTACAAAAAGAAAATTAAAGATAAACCATCAACTTTTTCAAGATTTATTAAAAAGAAATTTTTAAATAAAAAAAAAGGAAGATTAATTGATTTGGGTTGTGGAGATGGCAGAGATACCTTTTACTTATATGGCCGAAATATCGAAACATTAGGAATTGATAAAAGTAAAATAATTGTAAAAAAGAATAACGAACTAGTAAAAATAAATAGATCCAAAAAACTTTACTTTAAATCAATTAGTGCAGTTTCAGCAAATATGCTAAAATTAGGAAAATTTGAATACATATATTCAAGATTTTTTTTACACACAATTAATGAAAAGCTGCAAAAAAAACTTTTCTCTAATATTCTTAGTAAAATTACAAAAAAAAATTCTTTATGTTTTTTTGAATTTAGAACAATAAAAGATGAAATGTATAATCTTGGATTTAAAAAAAGTAAATATGAGAGAGTTACCGATCATTACAGAAGGTTTATAGATGTAAAAAAATTTGTTAAATTAGATTATATAATTAAAAACTTTAAATTAATATATTTGATAGAAAGAAAAAATTTATCTGTTTATAAAAGTGATAATCCAGTTGTATGTAGATTGATTTTAAAAAAAAAATAAATTTCATGATAATAAAGAATAAAAAAAAAGGTATATTATTTTGGGTGACTGGATTATCAGGTTCAGGTAAAAGTGTAATATCAAAAAAAATTACTCCATTTATTAAAAAAAATTTTGGTCCAACTATAATTTTAAGTGGAGATGATCTGAGATCAATTTTTAAACTAAATAAATATGATCATGAGAGCAGAATTAAATATTTAAATTTTTATCATAAATTTTGTAAAAGAATTACGAATCAAAAAATTAATTTATTATTTAGTGTGGTGGGTCTTTCACATAAAATTAGAAGCTTAAATAAAAAAAATATAGATAACTATGTTGAAATTTATATTCAATCAAATTTAATCAAAATTAAAAAAAAAAAGATGAAAAAATTATATTCAAAAAATCGAAAAAACATTTGGGGGATTGATATCCAGCCAGAATTTCCAATCAATCCGACTATAATATTAAAAAATGATTTTAAAAAAAATACATTACAAATGGCTAATTTACTAATTCAAAAAATTAAAAAGGTTCAATAAATTAAATTTGTGTATACATGGATAGTTGTGATTATAATTAAGCAATTTTTTTCTATCAACATTTCATTATTATCTTTAGTTGTAATTAATTGTAAAATTTTGTTATATAAAATTTTTACCAAAAAAAAAATAGGATTTTTTTATCACCCTAATAAAAATTTAACTAAAAATCATACTGAGTATATCGAAGAGTATTTTTCAAAGTATAACAATTTTTTGATTTTTTATGGGTCTTTATTTTTTTTTAATAAAAAAAATTATTTTTTAATTAAACCCTTTTTCTTAAGATATATTTTTGGAGTAGATATTTTTCTTTCAAACAATGTTAGTGATCAGTTCACAAATTTTTCAAAAAAAATATATATACACCATGATATATTTGATACGCCACTTGTAGAACCCAAAAAAGAATTAGTTTTATTGAAAAGATTATTAAAATATGACTATATTGTGGTTAGTAGTGAACAAGGCAAAAAAGTATTTTTAAAATTGTTTAATAAAACAAGATCTCATCCAATACTAAAAGTGTCACGATATTTAAAATTAAATTACTTTTTAAAAAAAATTAAGGTTACGCATAGAGATAATTGTACCAAAATTTTGATTGCACCAACAAATTTCAAATCTTTCCCAAAACTCACTATGCAGAAAAAATTACAAAACATAATTAGCACCCTTCTCAAATGTAAATTTGAAGTAACTTACAGGCCTCATCCGTCAAACTTTCTTGAAAAAAATGTATTGCAAATAAATAAAAAATTTACAAAACTTAAAAATTTTACGTTTGATTGTTCTAAAGATTACACATTATCTTTTCAATCGTCTGATATAATTATTACAGATATGTCCGGTACAGCTTACACTTATGTGGTATTAAACTCGAAACCTGTTTTTTTTTTAAATAACGAAATAGAGATTAAAAAACATGGATATGATAAATTAAATTATTTTAAATTTAGATCCCATATTGGCTATATTGTTAAGGATATCAAAGAAATAATTAAAATACTAAATTCAAAAAAAATATATTTACAAAAAAAAAATAAAATAAAAAAAGTAAGAAAAATTTTTCTAAACCAAAAGTTAATGAATTTAAACGATTTTGTCTAATTTTTAAAATATAATAAGATTACATTTTTTAGTGTTCTAAATATCTCGACCTTAGGAATTTTAGATTTACCATGGATCCTATTTTTAAAATCAATTGGTATTTCCTTTATATTAAACCCAGATCTTTCGATATGTATAATTGTTTCCATGAAGAAACTATAACCACGAGAACGAATTTTATTTAAATTAAATCTTTTTAATTTTTCAAGATTAAAACCCCTGTATGAGGTTGTAAATTCATTACAATTAATATTTAAGAATATTTTAATAAACTTATTCCCAAAAAAGCTCAGCAATGATCTAGCGATACTCATCTCACATCTTCCACCAATCATATATCTTGATCCAATAACAAATTCATGGTCTTTTAATATATTAATCATCTTTTTTATCTCTATTGGATTATGTGATAAGTCAGCATCCATTGTTATTAAGTTTGAATAACCTTTTTTGATTGCATAATTGTACGCATATTTATGTGCTGTATCCAACCCAAGTTTTTTTTTTCTGACAACTACATTTAATCTTTTTAACCTACCTTGTAATTTGAAAAGAATTTTCTTTGTACCGTCTGGACTATTGTCATCTATTACAAGAATATCTACATTTTTCGAATATTTAGTTATTTTTTTAATTAATGCCTCAACATTATCAACTTCATTAAAAGTTGCAGTAAATACTAAAGTTTTGTTCATATTTCTTTATTAAAATAAATTGTCTTATAATATAATGGTATTGTTTTGTAACCATAAAATAAATAGTTTAAACCTATAAATTCTTAATGAAAAAAAATGCAATTATTTTTGGAGCAAGTGGCCAAGATGGCTCCTATTTAGCAAAATTACTTGTTGATAAAGGTTATAGTGTATTAGGAATTACTAGAAGTAAATCACCACAAAACTTATTTAGGTTAAAAAAATTAGGTATAGTTAACAAGGTTAGGTTAATTAAAGGCACAGCTACAGATGATAAATTTTTAAAAAAATTATTTAAACAAAATAATAATATTAGTGAAATATATTATTTAGCTGGATACTCTTCTGTAGTAAATTCATTTTTATTTCCCAAAGAGTCTCTAGTCAGCAACACTCTAGGAATTTTAAATATATTAGTGCATGTTAAAAATAGCAAAAAAATAATTAAAGTTTTTAATGCAGCGTCAGGTCAGTTTTTTGGAAATTTTAAAAACAATTTATATAATGAAAGTTCTAGAATTGCCCCACAGAGTCCCTACGGTGTTGCAAAAGCTGCTGGGTATCACTATACAAAAATTTATAGGGAGAGTTATAACCTTTTTGTATGTAGCGGTATACTTTTCAATCACGAATCTCCATTAAGATCAAATGAATTTGTTACTAAAAAAATTATTGATATATCTAAAACGATAAAAAAAAATAATAAAATTAACTTAAATTTGGGCAATATTGATATCTATAGGGATTGGGGTTGGGCACCAGAGTACGTAGAAGCAATGTGGCTAATGTTACAACAAAAAAAACCAATAGATCTAGTATTAGGAACTGGAAAAAAATATAGTATTAGAGACTTTGTCAATGAAGTCTTTAAACTTAGAGGTATCAATATTAAAAGATTAAAAGCTAATCAAAATAATTTAAAAAGAAAAAATGACATAATATCCTATAAAGCTGATATTAAACTTGCTAAAAAAACTATTAATTGGTCACCCAAAGTTCATTTTAAAGAAATTGTAAAAAAGATGCTCAATAATGAATTATTTTAAACTTTTTTTTTCTAAAAATTCAATTTTAAGAGATTTTCAAAATTTTGAATTTAACAAAGAACTACTTAATGGTAAATGTATTGAATTTGGAGCAAGTGAAAATTATAAAAAAAATTTTTTAAAACATAGCAAAAGATTTTCAATTTGTCATTTTTCAAATTTCAAAAGCAAATCAAGTAAAATTATCAACATTAACCTAGAAAAAATTAATAAAAAATTAAGTATTAGATATGATAATGTCATAATTTTTAATGTTCTTGAGCATTTGCATAATATAGAAACCCCTCTTAGAAATATTAATCATTTTTTAAAGAAAAATGGTACAATTTTGGGCTCTACTCCTTTTTTGTATCGAATTCATGGTGCTCCAAAAGATTATTTCAGATTCACTAAAGATAATTTGTTACACAACTTAAAAAAGAATGGTTTTAATAAAATTAGGATAAAAGAGCTTGGTACGGGCCCTTTTTTAGCAAGCTTTTCTTTGTTAAGGAGTTTTTTAAAATATGCACCAATTATTTATGAGATCTTTTTAGTATTTGCTTTGTTACTTGACTTATTTTTGAAAGTTTTTATGAAAACAAATCCAAGATTAATATATCCGATAGGTTATATTTTTATTGCTAAGAAAAAATAGAAATTTATATGAATGAAATACTGGTAACTGGAGGCACGGGCTTAATTGGAATGTATTTAAAACAAATACTCCCAGATGCTAAATATGTATCTTCAAAAGACTATAACTTATTAGACTTAAATGAAGTAAAAAGAATGTTTTTAGAAATTAAACCAAAAAAAGTTATTCATTTAGCAGCTATAGTTGGTGGTGTGCACCACAATATTGAAGAGCCAGTGAAATATTTCGAAGAAAATTTATTAATGAATACTTTCATTATAAAGGAAAGTTTTGCTAATAATGTTAATAATTTTTTAGGTATTTTAAGTTCTTGTATTTATCCAGATGATATTAATGAGTACCCGATAAAAGAAACAGAACTTTTAAATGGAGCTCCACATAAAGATCTTTTTTCTTATTCATATGCCAAAAGATGTATGGCAATACAAATTGATATGTACAATAAAAAGTTTAAAACAAATTATAATTATCTTATACCCTGTAATCTATATGGTGAATTTGATAAGTTTGACCCAATAAAAGGACATTTCTTAGGAGCATTAATTGAAAAAATCATTACAGCAAAAATGAATAAAGAAAAAAAAATTACCTTGTTTGGTGATGGTACGCCTTATAGACAATTTATGCATGCAAAAGATGTTGCTAAATTAATAAGCATGATGATATTGAAAAATAAATTCTATAGTATGAATATTGCTACTAATGAAAATTATTCAATAGATCATATTTCAAAAATAGCACTGAAGGTTTGTGATGCTGAAAATATATTAATTGAATATGACAAAACAAAACCCAATGGACAAATGCGAAAAGATATTGATATTTCCAATATGACTCAGTATTTTCCAGAATTTGCACCAGTACAATTAAAACATGGAATAAAAGAGATTTATCAAAAAAGAATGTTACTTAAATGAAAAAAACATTATTATTTGGAGGAAGCGGATTTTTTGGTCCAATTATATTGTCAAAAAACTCTGAAATCATTTCTGTGGGTAGGACTTTACCACCCAAAGAATGTAAAAATAAGCATGTTCAATTAAATACTTTAGATGAGCTGAACAAGTTAGATCATATAGATTTTGATAGAGTAATATTTTTGATAGGAAGTTCAAACCATCACGAAATTAATTTAAGTACTAACATGGGAATAGATTTAAATGTTTACCCACTTAATAAGGCACTATCTTATTTTGCTAAAAGAAAAATCAAAAAATTTATATGTTTTACGACTATACTTATGTATGACCAAAAAACATTAATTTTGCCTGTTGACGAAACACAATCAATTAATCCCTATATTAATAAGTATGTTTTTAGTAAATATTTATCAGAACAAATAGTTCACTACTTTAGTAATTCAGTGCCATCAATAATTGTAAGATTAAGTAATATTTATGGTTATACAAGGTTAAGGAGGCCAGACCTTGTTCCAACAATCATGCAAGATGTCTTTATAAAAGAAGAGGTAAAAATATGGAATAATGAACCAAAGAGAGACTTTATTTTCACAGAGGATGCAGCAGATGCTGTGTTAAAATTAATTGATTCAAAATTTGAAGGAATAATAAATTTAGGATCTGGTGAGATGTCCTCCATTAAGAACATGTGCAATATAATTTCAAATCTTTCAGGAAAAAAAATTATTTCAGAAAATAAAAAAGTTTCAGGTCCCATGGAATTTGTTACGGATATAAGCAAGATTAAAGAAGTGATAGATTGGAAACCCAAATATGATATTGAAAATGGTTTAAAAAAAACCTATGAAATTATGAAAAACTACTACCAAAATTAATTTTGACAAACCTAAACATTCGAATGTTATAATGAAAATTTATTATTGGTCACCTTTTTTATCAAAAATAGCTACAGTTTTTTCTGTAATTAGATCCATCGAATCTATAAACGAATATAGTAAAAAAGATGTAGAAATATCAATTATAGACACAGTTGGCGAATGGGGTCAAATTAAAGAAAAAACAAAAGATATCAATATCATTAAATTATATAAAAAAGGTTTTATAGAAAAACTTCCGAAAGGAGGTTTTTTAAAGAGCCGGTTTACACAATTATTTATTTTTATATTTTGTTTTTTTAAGCTTTTAAAATTATTAAAAATAGACAAACCAGAGTATTTAATTGCACATTTAATAATATCATTACCACTTACAGTGATGAGTTTGTTTTCAAATAAGACAAAATTAGTTATTAGAATATCAGGATTACCAAGATTAAATTTTTTTAGAAAAGTATACTGGAAATTATTTGGAAAAATTGTCTATAAAGTTACTTGCCCAACAATTTCCACTTTAGAAAACTTAAAATCATTGAATATTTTTGATAGTGATAAATTACACTTACTTTATGATCCTGTTATTTCACCTAAAGAAATAGTTAAAAAAAAATTTGAAAAAGTAGAATCTGAATTTGAAAATAAAAAGATTATAATCAGTATAGGTAGACTCACAAAGCAAAAAAACTTTTCTTTTTTAATAAATTCTTTTGCAGATATAGTAAAAAAATATCCAGAATATCACTTAATAATCTTGGGTGAGGGTGAAGATCATAGAAAGTTGGAACTTATTATAGATAATTTAGAACTTTCAAAATCTATAAGTTTATTAGGTTATGTTAAAAACCCTTATAAATATTTAAAAGAAGCAGAATGTTTTATTCTATCATCATTATGGGAAGATCCTGGGTTTGTTCTATTAGAAGCATCATATTTGAATATACCAATTATATCCAGTGATTGTCCAAATGGACCCATAGAAATTTTAGAAAGTGGCTTGGGAGGTTTTTTGTTTAAAAGTAATAATAAAAAAAATTTTATTAAAGTATTTGATGATTTTCACAAAACTTCAAAAAATGATTTAAAAACAAAGTTAATACAAGCAAAACTATATTCTAAAAAATTTTCAAAATTTAATCACTTCCAGAAAATTAATAAAATTTTAGAGATATAATTGGTGTAGTAGTAAAGGGGGCCTTTGATTATCTTGGGTTTTTTTAATTTAGTTAAATTTTTGCGGAAAATTCTAACATATAATATTATTGTTTTGAGAGTATAATTATCAAAAATAAATGTACAATTTAATTTTTTTTCTACCAAGCTTTTCTAATCATGGCGCAGGTAACTCAACATTTCGACTTTGTAAAAATCTTAATAAAAAGAAATACTCAATCAGTATAATTTCATTAGGGAAAAATGCACAAAAAATTAAATTAAAAAAAATAGGGTGTAAAGTTTATGAGATAAAAAATAAAAGTGTATTAAGTTCAATGTTTACAATAGTACCACTGGTTAAAAAAATATTTAACAGAAAGTATAAAAAAAATATATTTATTTCATCTATACATCATGCAAATGTCTTCTCTATAATATTTTTAAGAAAAATCAAAAATTTAAAAATTATTGGCATAGAAAGAACAGACATTAGCGAACTGTTAATTTTTAATAATCTATTAGCATATATAAAAAATTTATTAATTTATTCATTAGTTAAAGTTTATTATAAAAAAGCTGATTTGATTATATCTAATTCAATTAGTGGAAAAAAAGACCTAATAAAAATATGTAAAACTAGTGTTATAAATATTCCATCACCATCTTTTATGCGCCTATATTTTAAAAAAAAATTTAAAAAAAATAATGAGTTAAAAATGATTTCAGTCGGAAGGCTTTCAAGAGAGAAGGGATATAAAACAATTATAGAAGCATTAAATAGAATAAAAATAAAAAAGTTCACAATGAAAATATTAGGTGACGGCCCTCAAAAAAAAGACTTAGAAAATATGATAGAAAAATATGGCTTAAGAAAAAAAATTAAATTAGTTGGTTTCAAAAGTAATACTAAAAAATATTATAACGAAGCAAATTTATTTATTAATGCTTCACTTTTTGAAGGATTTCCCAATGCTGTAGTTGAGGCTATAAGTCACGGGACTCCAGTAATATGCTCTGATTGTAGAGGAGGTATGAAAGAAATAATTTTAAATGGAAGAGGAGGTGATTTTTTTGAGGTTAATAATGTTGAACAATTAGCAAGAAAAATCAAAGATTTTTATAAAGAGCCTAAAAAACTTAATCAAAAACTTTTTATTGCAAGAAAGAATATAAAGAAATATTCAACTACAAATCATGTAAAAAAATATGAAGAAATTTTTAATAAAATTTAACTTTAAACACAGTTATTGTAAAATTTTAGAGAAATATAAAGGTCTAATTTATCACCACTATATACATGGCAATATTGCTCTTTATTAATTTCGATTTTTGAGAATATTACTTTTTCTTTATTTAAAACAATAGTATCTGGCTGATCATAATTTTTGGTTCTATTATTCAAAAACTTAATTTTCAATCTTTCAATCTCAAAATCTGGAATAATGGACTGCTGATGTAGTAAAGGTGAAGATTTTACTATTATTGATAATAATTTTGGATTGAAGTCTTTACTATTTTTATAAGTAATTAGAGAATTGGCCTGATACTTGTAAAAGAAAAAGTCAGAAACATTTAAATTCATATATCTCCAGTTTTTTTTTTTATTTTTTATAAAATTAACAAAACTCTTAGAATCTAAATTTAAAAAATTAAAAGCTTCAATTAAATCATCTTCGATCATAGCATCCGTCTTAGAAGTGAATAATCCATTAATTAAACTTAAATGTTTTACATCATTCATAATTGCCCAAATCATCAAGTCATTATCAAAAGTTAATAAACTTGAGTTAGATAAATTAAGTTTACTTTTTATAATTGATGTAATTTTCTGAAAATCTTTTCTATGTAAGTTTTTGTATTCATCTTTTGAGAAATTATTTATTTTATTAAACGAGACAAAAGCATAAATAAATACAAATAAAAAAATTAATAGATTTCTTATAGTATTGTCTATCTTAAAATTAATCAAATTTTGACCAAAGATTATACTAATAATAAAAAAAAATATGACAGCCCAAACTATTACTAAATTATTAAAATGATAAAGAACACAACTTTTATTTGATATAATTATAAATAAGATTGGTGCCATAATACTAGATATGAATATAATAAAAAAAATATTTATCATTTTATGATTTGTAATTCTTAATGTATTGGCAATAAAAGTTAATGATGAAGCAATAGAAAACAAAATTAAGAATTTAGGATTTAAGTAGCTTATTAAGTAATGTTTGGTTAAGATTATTTTTTTATTAAAATCAAGTCCAAATACGCACTGACGGCTAGTAAAATCACTCTCATGCAATAACAGATTTATTAAGAAAGGAGCTATTGTGAAACTGAAACATAATAACAATAAAGCATACAAATAAAAGTTTTTACAAACCTCTTTTAAAAAATTTTTTTTAAACTTAATAATAATTAATAAAAAAAATGTTATGATTTCAATAAAAAAATAATAATAAAAACTTGACAGGGTAAGACCAAAAATTATTCCCAAACTAATAAAATTTTTCTTTGAATAAAATTCAGTAATATACATTGTAATAATTAAATAAATAAATGTAAAAAAATATAGTGTAGATACCATAGGACGAGGAACTCTGAGCGTATAAAAGTTATTTTCAAGTAAGCCTATAAAAGGCAAACCTTGCATTTTTATTAGGGTTATTAAAGATGGAAGGATAAATATTAATAAAGAAAATAGGATTGAATTATTTTCAGAAAAAAAATATGAGAAAATTTTTTTAAATATTAACAAAAAAATAAATATACAAAAAAGTTCAATAATAATAAATGAGGTGATTCCAAAAATTTTATAAAATAAAGAATGAAAAATAATACCAGCTACAGGGAGTGGAATAATGTTTAAATTAGAGATTGCAGGATCATACGAATTATTAAAGTTTAATTCAGCTAAATATTTTATAAGTGGGTAATAATATTTACCATCAGTTACACTTTCGAATATTATTTTAACATCTATATTTTCATTAAAAAAAGAAAAAGAAAAAAACCATTTTGATGAAACAAATAATATAGATAAAAAAAATAAAAAAAAATTTTTTTTACTCAGCACGATCTAAGCTCTTATTTTTTTTTGCAAAATAAATATTCAAATCAAATAAATTTACACTTATATTAATTTTTTGAAGTAACTTTATTTTTTTTATATATTGAAATAAAAATTTGAGTTTAGGGAAAATTAATTCTAATTTATTTAATAGATAGTAAAAACTCACTATTCTTGAATCATTTTTAATATTAAATATTTTTAAATTATTTTCTAAACAAATGTTTTTTAATGTTTTGTTTGAAAAATAAAATAAATGCATGGGTAATATCCAGTGATAGTTTTTTCCTGTAATTTTAGCATAAAGTGAGTCCATGTTATATGTAGTAAAAATTAATAAACCATCTGGTTTTAAAATTTTTTCAATAGTTTCTAACATTTTAAATGGATCTGAAAAATGCTCGATTACATCTGCCATAATTATTATATCATATTTTAATTCTCTTTTTGAGTGCTCATCGATTGTTTCATTGAAAATTTCCAAATTATAATTTTTTGTTGAATAATCAGTTGCATGCTTTGAAAGTTCCAACCCAGAATAGTTCTTAACATTTGATTTGATTATATTGCCAAACACACCGTAGTATGAGCCAACTTCAAGAACTGATTTATCTTTATCAAAATTTTGAGAGATTTTCTTATATAGACTTGAAAAGTATTTCTCTCTCTGTGGAATTTCCTTGATATAAATATTATCTTCAACATTATTATATTTATCCTCAACATCTTTGTTGGGTAAATCTTCTGCGAGTTCAGAAAATTTAAGTTCACACTTTTCACATTGATATATTTTAGGTTTTGAATATGAGTTGGTTGTACAATCAAAGCTTACCTGTCCAAAGTCGTAATTTGAACCATAACTATACAATAATTTAACATTACCACCACATTTGATGTTTAAGCAGTTTTTCATTATTTAAACTTATACCAAACAATATAAATATAACCACAGTTACTAAAAGTTATTAATAAATTAATTAGATATTCTAAAATTATTTTAATATAAGCATATTCTAAACTAGTTTATTTGCCAAATATGAAAAATCAATTAACCAAATGTAAAATCTTTATAGCTGGACACAACGGCATGGTGGGAGCAGCTCTCAAAAATTATTTTATTAAGAATAATGTTAAAAAAGTTATAACTGCTAGGAGAAAAGACCTTGATTTGCAAGTAGAAGAACAAGTAGAAAAATTTATTAAAAAAAATAAACCAGACATTATCATTAACTGTGCAGGAAAAGTTGGTGGAATCTTAGCAAATTCAAACTATCCAACAGAATTCCTATATGAAAATATTTATATACAAACAAACTTAATTAAATCTGCCTATAGAAATAAAGTTAAACATTTTTTAAACCTAGGTAGCTCTTGTATTTACCCGGGGAAATCAAAACAACCAATCAAAGAAAAGTATTTATTATCTGGTGATTTAGAAAAGACTAATGAAGCCTATGCCTTAGCAAAAATTGTGGGATTAAAAGCATGTCAATTTTACAATGAGCAATACAAAACAAATTTTTTTACATTAATGCCATGTAATTTGTATGGACCAAATGATAACTTTGATTCAAAAAATAGTCATTTTATTCCTGCGCTAATTAAAAAATGCATAAATGCAAAAAATAAAAAAAAAAATTTTGTAGAAATATGGGGATCAGGAAAACCAAAAAGAGAAATAATGCACGTAGATGACTTGGCCTCTGCTATATTTTTCATCTTAGATAAAAAGGTAAGAAAAGATAAAAATCTTGATAAATTTTTAAAAAAAAATTGTGTAATTAATGTAGGATCTAGTCAAGAACTTACAATTAAAAAATTTGCAGAGATTATTTCTAGACTAACAGCAGGAAAATTTAAATTAAGATTTAACAAAAAATATCCAGATGGAACAAAAAGAAAAATACTTGATAATTCAATATTAAAACAATTTGGATGGAAACCAAAAATATCCCTTCAAGTTGGTTTAAAAAATACAATCAAGTGGTACGTGGAAAATTTAAACAAAATATAAATTGATAAAAATTAAAAATAAACTTGGTAAAACAAGATTATATTCAAAAAAGTTTGAAAAAAAATTTATTCCAGATGAAAAATTTATTACCAATAAATTTAAAATAAAAAAAAACACCCCAAAAGCTTTTGGTGGTCTTAGATTTAAAAATTTATTTAAGAATAGTATTAAAAAAAAACCATTAATTTCAATAATTATGCCAAACTTTAAATGTTCAAGTCTTGAAAAAGCAATAAAATCAATACTGAAACAAAACTATACTAACATAGAGCTAATTGTTATTGATGGTAACTCAGGAGACGACACATTAAAAACATTAAAAAATTATAATAAAGATATCGATATCTGGATAAGTGAAAAAGACAAAGGATTGTGGGATGCGTGGAATAAAGGTTTTCAGTTAGCTAGTGGAGATTATGTTGGAATTGTTGACTCATCAAACATTTTATATCCAAATGCTATTAAAACTTTAATTAAATATATTAAAAGATATCCATCATATGATTTTATATGTGGAACCGTAAAAAAAGATAATAAAATTTATGCAGGATTTAGACCACAAGATATCAAGAAACAATTTAACATTATTCCATCATCCATAGTTGGTTTTTATATAAAATTAGAATCATTAAAAAAAGTAGGGCTTTTAAATCTAAAATATAAATATTCATCAGATTACGATTTTTTATATAGATTAATTGTAAAAAATAAAATGTGTGGAATTCACACAAAAGCTCACGAAGTTTTTGGAGATCTTGGGGATAGTGGTATTTCATCTAAACGTAATTACTTATTAAACATAACCAATGAAATAAGGATTAGATTTAATAATGAGCAAAATATATTGGAGTTAATATATATATTTTTTGGAAGAATTATGATGAAAATTTTTAAAAAATATATTTATAAAAAAAATTATAGATGAAAAATGTAATAATTTTTATTCCATCCATAGAAAATGCAGGCGTAGAAAAAAACTTGTTTATTTTATCCAATTATATTTCTAATAAGATAAAGAATGTTTATCTGGTGACAGCAAACAATAATTGTAAAAAAAATTTTAATAAAAATATTAAGATAATATGTCCAAAATCTAAATTTTTTAATAATAAATCAAGACTTATAAAATCTATTTGTTGTTTTTTTTTAATATTAAATTTTTTTAAAAGTAAGAATTGCATATTTTTTTCGTTTCAGGCAAATTTATTTGCAGCAATAATATCTAAAATTTTTAATTTTGATCTTATTATTAGATTAAACACATCCCCAAATAAGTATATTGGCAGATATTATCAAACAATTATTTTTAAAATGATTTATCAATCAGCAAAAGAAATTATAGTGAATAGTAAAGATTTTAAAAATATTGTAAAAAAAAAATTAAATATAAAATCTAGCCATATTTATAATCCAATAATAGCTAATCATGTATTAAAAAAGACAAAGAAAAAAAATTACAAAGAGTTAAAAATTTTAAATATTGGTAGGTTGACACATCAAAAAGATCATATGACGTTACTAAGGTCATTAAAATTATTAAAGAAAAGTAATATTAAATTTACTGCCAATATAATAGGTAGTGGTAATCAATATGATGTGTTGAACAAATATATTAAAATAAACCAACTCCAAAATGAAATTAAACTATTAGGTTATAAAAAAAATGCTCAAAGGTTCATGGTTAAAAGTAATTTATTTATTTTATCGTCAAAATTTGAGGGTTTGCCAAACGTATTAGTAGAAGCACAAAATTACAATTTACCAATAATCTCTTCAGATTGTCCAACTGGGCCTAGAGAGATTTTAATGAACGGAAGCTTAGGAGCATTATACCCAGTTTCAGATCATCAAAAATTGTTTAGAGAAATTAAAAAATTTCATTTGGATCAAAAATATTTGATTAAAAAATCAAATCTTTCACAAAGACACTTATACAGATTTAGCTTAGAGGATAATTGTACCAAGTATCTTAAGATAATTAAAAAATATATTTAATTAAATAATAAATGAGAAAAAAAATAAGCATCATTACTGTTACAAAAAATTCTGAAAAATATTTAGAGAAAAATATACTAAGTGTAAACAACCAGAACTATAAAAATTATGAACATATAATTATTGATGGTAAATCAACAGATAGAACACTTCAAATTATAAAAAAACATAGAAATAAAATAAAATATTTTATAAGCGAAATAGACAAGGGTCTCTATGATGCTATGAATAAAGGGATTAAAAAATGCACTGGTGATATAATTGGGATACTAAATTCAGATGATGTTTATTACAAAAGAACACTTAAAATTGTTAATGAATACTTTAATAAATATGATAATTTAGATTTTTTGTTTGGTAGTGTGTATAAACATAGACTTTTACATGGATACGAACCACAGAAAATCAAATGGACATTTGGTTTTTATTCTACGCACTCAATTGGTTTTTTTATTAAAAATGATGCACAAAAAAAAGTAGGCCTTTATAATATTAAATATAGATACTCTTCAGACTATGATTTATTTTATAGACTTATAGTAAAAAAAAAGATGAGAGGAATGGCAACTAAAAAAAATGAAGTTTTTGGTAAATTTAGAACTGGTGGTCTTTCTTCGAGACAAAAGTACATAGATTTTTTGAAAGAATGTAATCAAATTAGATTAGATAATGGTCAAAATTTTTTTACAGTTTATTTAATATTTTTTGCCAGACTAATTAGGAATATAACAAAAGTATTTAAATGAAAATAGCAATATGTGTTTGTTTTAGTAAAAAAAATAAATCTTATCATCAAAAATTTTTAAATAGTTTAAATAAAATAAACATTCCAACTTACTGCAGCTTAACAATTTACATAATAATAAACAATAATCTAGAAAATTCAAAAAACTTGATTTCAAAAATTATAAACAATCATAAACTAAAAATTAAAATTTTAAAAACATCAAAAAAAGACATTCCATCTACCAGAAACGTTTTTTTAAATAAAATAAGAAATAAAAAAGTTAAATTTATAGGATTTTTAGATGATGACTGCAATATTGGTAGAAATTGGATTGCCAGCATGACTAAATTTATCATCAAGTATAATTGTGACATTGTAGGTGGACCACAGCTTCATGAAACTACAATTCATAAATATGAAATATTTTACGATTTTCTAGAACCAAAATATAAGAATAAACAAAGTATTAATTGGATTGCTACAAATAATTGCTTTTTTAAAAAAGAAGTTATTAACAAAAAAAATTGTAAATTTGATGAGCGTTTAAAGAATATAGGTGGGAGTGATCAATTATTCTTTAAAAGACTCAAGATAGGTGGCAAATCAATAATGTGGAATATCAACGCTAGAGTTGTTGAATATTATCAAAAAGATAGAGAAAATATAGACTGGTTTTTAAAAAGAAATTTCAGATACGGATTTTCAGGATTAACCATAGATCAAAGTGTTTTTGGAAAAAAAATTGGTTATTTTATAAATTCATTGAAAATAATTTATTTATTAGTTTTGAGCATTTGGGAATTGAGTAAAATTTTTAAAGCATATAATTTTTTTAAATCTTGTTTCTATTTATGTAGGGCAACAGGAAGAATTTTTGCAATGACAAAGTTTAGCATGAAAAATTATCATTAATTTAATACAAAATATTTAATCCAATATAATACATAGAAAAGTACAAAATAACCCATAAATTATTTTTAGATATAGCTGTTTCAACTTTTTTGTGATCAAAGAAAATTATAAATAATATAAAAAACATTGGTTCAAAATATTTTTGAAAGATAAAAAAACCTGTAGAAAATGTTAAAAGCAATAGTATAGAAAGAATATATTTTGGTAGTGTATTTTCTGTGTAATACAATATCAAGTATAATCCAAAATAAGAAACTAGAAACAAAAAATAATTATTCCCAAAAGTAATGTTAGAAATTTTATAAACTATTCCACCACCAATGGTTCCATCATAAAAAAAACTATAACTTAATATAAAAAAAATTATTGATATTAAAAAAATTGTAAATATAATTTTAATTATTTTAGTAAATAAATCCTTATAATCTATTGTGTTATTAATGAGACTCTGAAAAGCAAATGGAAATATATAAAATGAAATTATTGATGTGCATATTATTATTGAGGAAGGGAAATTAGTTACATTTAGTGTGCTTAATCCTACATATAAATATGGGTTGATAATCAAAAAAAATAATCCAGGCAATGAATATAGAGTTGTAAAAATTGAAATTTTAATAAAGGATTTAAAGTCTATCTTTTGTAGATAATATATAAAAATAAATGGAAATAAAAAAACATAAAATTGCTTTGTATAAGCCGCTAATCCCAAAAAAAATATATTGAAATAGACATATTTGATATTTTTAAAATTAGAATTTTCAAATTTTAAAAAAAAATAAATTGAAAAAAGAAGAAAGAATAATGCGGTTATGTGTGGATTTCCCCAAATTGCAGAATATTGAAAAGCTGGAAGAAGATAAATTATCGATGCTAAATTTAATAATTTATACCTATCAATCTGAGGGAACTTTATAATTAGGCACTTGTAAAATAATAACGGTAAAAATAATGATATTATAAAAAAACTTAATAGGTAAATTTTCAAATTTGATCCAACGAAAGGTATTTGAGAAATTATAATGTGGTGCAGTGGGTAATTTAAAAGCTTAAAATTCGGCCCACCAAGCTTATATGTGATCAAATTACTAATATTTTCCCTCAATACCTGAATATACATCCAATGAGTTTTTAAGTCACTTGGAGCACCGCCATTTTTTGTAAAGATATCAAATTCAACTAAATGTGTATTTATTATTGAATGTGAATTAACAATAGATAGATTGATATCTAAGTTAAAACTTATAATAGCAGAAATTACTGCTAATATGCTAAATGTGTACGCAATAATTTTCTTATTTTGAACTAAATATTTCATGTCTAAAAAAAACTTTATTAGTATTATCATAGCTTATCATAAAAAAAAAAAATACTTTAAAGAAACTATAAAGTCTA
>MDTF01014171.1_pt1 | contig 17877 bp, 15 predicted proteins | sample 811191 | NCBI WGS metagenome assembly MDTF01 (sample SAMN05326649, study PRJNA326480) | marine metagenome | isolation source: seawater | place: Southern Ocean | collected 2011 | reverse complement strand
TTTTCCCTTCATTAAATCAGTCATAATTGATGCTGATGCCATTGAAATTGCACAGCCACTTCCCTCAAATGAAACATCTTGCACTTTTTTATCTTCATCTAGTTTTAAGAAAATATGAACATTATCACCACATAATGGATTATTACCTTTTGCATCTTTATTAAAATTTTCAGTTTTTCTTAAATTGCGAGGATTTTTTCCATGTTCTAGAATAATTTCTTGATAAAGTTCTTTAATATTCATTATAAATTAAAAATTTTTTTACAGTTATTTATTGAGTTATTAAGTTGATCCAAATCTTCTTTTGTATTGTAAACTCCTAAGGATGCACGAGCACTTGCTGAAATTCCTAACTTATCATGTAAGATTTGACAGCAATGGTGTCCAGCTCTTATCGCGACACCATCTTCATCTAATATAGTGGCTATGTCATGTGGGTGAACTCCCTCTATAGTAAAAGATAAAACCGCTGCTCTATTTTTAGGATTTCCTATCAATTTAACAGAATTATTTTTTTTTAAAATTTCTTGACCATACTCAATTAATTCTTTTTCATGTTTAATCATGTTTTCAATTCCTATTTTTTCCAAAAATTTAATAGATTGATCAAAAGCTATAACTTGTGCTGTTGCCATTGTTCCAGCTTCATACTTATTCGGTAAATCACCATAAGTAATGCTATCTTTCTTAACATCATTAATCATACCACCACCTCCCTGATATGGAGGCAACTCTTCTAACCATTTCTTTTTAGCATAAAGCACTCCAAGTCCTGTAGGTCCATACATTTTGTGACATGATATTGCGTAAAAATCACAGCCTATATCCTGCATATCTAATTTTAAATGAGGAGCGCCCTGACAACCATCAACTAAAACTGTAATTCCTTTAGAGTGAGCTAATTCTGTTATTTCTTTAACTGGCAAAACAGCACCTGTTACATTTGATAAATGTGTAATAGCTATCAATTTAGTCTTAGGTGTTATTTTTTTTTCTATACACTCAACGGTAATTTCACCGTCATCATTAATTTCTGCGAACTCAATCTTAATACCTTTTGATTTTCTTAAAAAATGCCATGGAACATAATTCGAATGATGTTCAAGTTCCGTTATAAGAATTTCATCACCTTCTTCTAGAAATTTTTGACCATAAGTATTTGCTACAAGATTTATTGCTTCAGTGGCTCCCTTAGTAAATACAATTTCATTTTTATCTTTTGCGTTAATATATTTTTGTACAGACGATCTAGTATTTTCATAAAGATTGGTAGCGGCTACTGCTAAATAATGGACACTTCTGCCTGTATTAGAAAATTCATTAGTGTAAAATTCATTCACTCTTTCAATTACTGATTGCGGTTTTTGTGATGAATTAGCACTATCAAGATATACAAGATCATTATTATGAATTTTATTATTAAATATAGGAAATTCTTTTTTTATATTTGAAATACTCATTCGTTAACTCCTATTAATTCTAAAATTAAATGTTTAATTTCTGTGTCAGTGATTTTTTCGACTACATCTAATAAAAAACCATTGATTAGAAGTTTATAAGCAGCTTTTTTGGATATACCTCTGGACATTAAATAAAAAATAGCGTCTTGATCTAAGCTTCCAGATGTTGATCCATGAGAACATTTTACATCATCTGCATATATTTCAAGTTCAGGTTTTGCATTAAATTCTGAATTTTCACTTAATAAAATTGCTTTACTTAATTGATAACCATCTGTTTTTTGAGCAGATGGATTAACAAAAATTTTACCTTGATAAACACCTTTCGAACTATCGTTAAGAATACTTTTAATTAATTGATAACTTTTTGTGTTTTCTGCTAAGTGATTAACATTTGTTTTAATTTCATGATGCTGCATATCTCTAAGATTAATAACACCGTTAATAAATGCAGAACTATATTCGTCATTCAAATTACAGTTTATCTCATTTTTAATAAATCTAGATCCCATGGATAATATGAAGTTTTCCGAAATACTATTTCTGCCTAATTCAATATCATCATATAGATATTTAATATTCGAATTAATTTTAACATCTATTTTATAATTTTTTAATATAGAATTTTTTCCTAATTTAAATTTATTATAAATATTGATGAAATTTTTTTCAGATTTTTCATCAAAGATATTTACAATCTTTAGTGAGCTATTATTCTCTAAAACAAAATCAATTTTTTGATTTATAGCTTTTTGAGAAATCCTATTATTGTTAATATGATATATAATTAGAGGTTTTTTTAATAAATATCCTTCTTTAATAGTAATCTTTAAATAACTATTTCTAAAGGCACTATTCAGGTTAATTAAAGAGTTATTGGTATCAGTAATTGATTCAAAATCATCATTTTCAATAATTTTGATATTATTTTTTTCTTCATGCTCAAAATCTATTTTTGTAATCAAACCATTAATAAAAATTATTTTATTATGATCAAAATTTTTAATAATTATAGATGGGTCAAAATCAGACTGGTCAACTACTTTATTAAAAAAACTTAGCTCTTTAATATTAGAAGATATTATTTGATTTAAATCAGAAAATTTCCACTCCTCAACTCTTTTATTTGGAAAGCCTTTTTCAATAAAGTTTTCTAAATTTTTTTTTCTTAATTCAATCTTTTTATCTGTTAAATTTAAGTTTTTGATTGTGTTCTCAAAATCAATTTTAATTTTTTCTGTCATTAGTTAATACTTTCATATCCATTTTTTTCCAACTCTAATGCTAACTCTGAACCACCAGATTTAATAATTATTCCATTTTTTAAGACATGAACATAATCTGGTTTTATGTAATCCAAAAGTCTTTGATAATGAGTAATAATTAAAAATGATTTTTTTCCATTTCTTGAGGCATTTACTCCTTCAGAAACTACCTTTAATGCATCAATATCTAGACCTGAATCTGTTTCATCTAAAATAGATAGTTTGGGATCTAAAATTGACATTTGTAAAATTTCATTTTTCTTTTTTTCACCCCCAGAGAAGCCAACATTTAATTGTCTACTTAAAATTTTTTCATCAAACTTAAGTTCTTTAGCTTTTTGTTTAATTAATTTTAGAAATTCAATTGCATCTAGTTCTTTCTCTCCTCTAGCCTTTTTAATCGCATTTAAAGATGATTTTAAAAATATATTTGTGTTAACTCCAGGAATTTCCAATGGATATTGAAATGCTAAAAATATTCCAAGATGAGCTATTTCCTCAACTTCTAGTTCTAGCAGATCTTTTTCTTCAAATTTGACTTGGCCACTTACCTCATAACCCTTCTTACCTGATAATATATTTGATAAAGTACTTTTTCCTGATCCATTTGGACCCATTATTGCATGAACTTCGCCAGGTTTAATTTCTAAATTCAAACCTTTTAAAATCTGCTTGTTGTCAATTTTTGCTTTTAACCCTTTAATACTTAACATATTTAACCAACACTACCTTCTAAGCTAATCCCCACTAGCTTTTGTGCCTCAACTGCAAATTCCATAGGTAATTGTTGCAACACTTCTTTGCAAAAACCATTTACAATTAAACCTATAGCTTCCTCTTGATTTAAACCTCTTTGATTACAATAGTATAATTGTTCATCACTAATTTTTGAGGTTGTTGCTTCATGTTCAATATTTGACTTTGAATTTTTGTTTTTAATGTAAGGAATAGTATGTGCTCCACACTTATTACCCATAAGAAGTGAATCACATTGAGTAAAGTTTCTCGCATTGTCTGCTTTTGAAGAAATATCAACTAATCCTCTATACATCATGTCTGAAAAGCCAGCAGAAATTCCTTTGGAAATAATTTTACTTTTTGTATTTTTGCCCAAATGTATCATTTTTGTACCAGTGTCAGCTTTTTGATGATTATTAGTGATCGCTATTGAATAAAATTCCCCAATTGAATTGTCTCCTTTTAAAATACAGCTTGGATACTTCCAAGTAATTGCAGATCCAGTTTCAACTTGTGTCCACGAAATTTTAGAATTTGTTCCTTTGCATAATCCTCTTTTAGTTACAAAATTATAAATACCACCTACTCCGTTTTTATCTCCAGGATACCAATTTTGAACTGTTGAATATTTTATTTCAGCATCGTCAAGAGCGATCAATTCTACATTCGCTGCATGAAGTTGATTTTCATCTCTCATAGGTGCAGTACACCCTTCCAAGTAACTTACATAACTTCCTTTATCAGCAATGATTAAAGTTCTTTCAAACTGTCCTGTTTCAGATGCATTAATTCTAAAATATGTTGATAATTCCATTGGGCATCTGACACCTTCTGGAATGTAAACAAATGAGCCATCTGTGAATACTGCAGAATTTAATGTTGCAAAAAAATGGTCTGTTAATGGAATAACCGAACCAAGATATTTTTTTACAAGTTCTGGATGTTTTTGAATTGCTTCTGACATAGAGCAAAAAATAATTCCAAGCTTTGTTAGTTCACCCTTAAAAGTCGTAGCGACTGAAACTGAATCGAAAACTGCATCAACAGCTATACCATTTAATCTTGCTTGTTCTTGAAGTGGTATTCCTAGTTTTTTATATGTCTCTAAAAGTTTTGGATCTAACTCATCAAGACTTTTTGGTTTATCATCCATGCTCTTTGGTGCAGAGTAGTAATAAAGATCTTGGTAATCAATTTTTGGATATTTTGGTTTTTGCCAATTTGGTTCTTTTAATTGTTTAAATCTTTCAAATGCTTTTAATCTATATTGAAGCATCCAATCTGGTTCTTTCTTAATATTTGAAATAAATCTTATTACATCTTCATTTAAACCCTTTGGAGCTCTAGTGTTTTCAATATCAGTAATAAAACCATATTTGTATTTTTTAAGCTTTTCTATTTCTTGTTCTCTTTTATCTACATTAGATTCTATTTTCATTTTTATCCTTTATTAAATCACCTAGATTTTTTTTATTAAAAAAATTTTGAATATGTGTTTCAAGTTCACTCCATAAATTATGAGTTATACACTTTGTAGCTTTGCCATTGCATCCCTTTTTAGATTCTTTTTTACATTGGAGTGTCTTAACTTCTTCTTGAACTGCAGAAAAAATATTTGATAATTTTATTTGATCAGGCTTGGCTGTTAAAATATAACCACCATTTACACCCCTGGTACTTTTAACAATATTATTTTTTTTTAACCTAGAAAAAATTTGCTCTAAGTAAAGTAACGAAATACCTTGTCTTAAAGAAACGTCTCTTAGGGAAACTGGGCCTACACTGTCAAACCTAGCTAAGTCAGCTAAGGCCATTACTGCGTATCGTCCTTTAGTGGTTAATTTCATAAAATGCCTTTGTTTACTTGGTTTTATATATATACCATAGTAAATTAGTCAAGTTTACAAAATAAAAAATAACATTTTAATCGTCACATGTGATATGCGTATTTTTTTTTTATAAATAACAATATTTTTTTTGAGAATAATTATCAATCGCATCTATGGACAATAAAGTTTTAGAAATATTCATTCCTGGGCCTGCAGGCAGACTGGATGCTAAGTATTTTAAAAGTAAAAAAAATACATCACCGATAGCACTTGTTTTACAACCACATCCTCAATACGGAGGAACGATGAATAATAAAGTTGTAGTAGATATGTTTAATACTTTTATGGATAATGATTTTTCGGTTTGTAGAGTTAACTTTAGAGGTGTTGGTAAAAGTGATGGAGAGTTTGATAATGGTCAGGGTGAACTTGCTGATGCAGCCGCAGCCTTAGATTGGCTTGAAAGAGAAAATTTTGATAATTCACAATGCTGGGTATCTGGTTTTTCCTTTGGTTCATTAATAGCAATGCAGTTATTAATGCGAAGACCAGAAATCAATAGATTTATAGCTATATCTCCTCAACCTAATGTTTATGATTTTTCTTTTTTATCGCCATGTCCAGCTTCTGGTTTAATGATGTATGGAAAAAAAGATGAATTAGTTCCTGTGGAATATATCAATGAATTAGATAAAAGATTAAGCGCACAAAAAGGCATAAAAGTTGAATTTCAATCAATTAGTGATGCTAATCATTTTTTTTCTAAATCAGAAGATGTTTTGGTAAAAAATCTTGATAAATATATCAAGAAAGAAACTGCACTCTATTAAAAGTCTTTTACTAATTTACCTCCAATAGTTGGCGTTTTACAGCCTGTTGTTTTTGAAAAAGAAATTGGTAAATTTAAAAATGATCTGATTGCAAGATATCCAAAAGCTTGGGACTCAATGTAATCTCCATCAAGCTCATATTTATCAATAGGTTCTAGAATTATATTATTTTGATCAGATAAATAATATTTGATACTTTCAATCAAAAAATTGTTTTTTCTCCCCCCGCCACAAATTAAATACCTTGTTGAAATATTTTTTTCTATGTTGTTTGCATATTCAATACCTTTTGCGATTAGGTAAGCAGTAAAACTTGTAATTGTTGCACAACCATCTTCTAAAGATAAGCCCCTGGCAAAAGAAATATCAAAATCTTTAATATCTAGAGATTGATTGTATGAATTAATTTTAAAATTTTCAATTGCTTGATTTAAAATTAATTGATTAATTTTTCCTGATTTTCCAATCAATCCACCCTCATCAAATCTTTTATTTGAATTTTTTTTAATCCAATCATCAATCAAGCAATTTCCTGGTCCCAAATCAAATGCTTGAAGTTTACCTCCTATTTCACCGCTGTCTTCGCCTATTATGGTAATATTGGTAATCCCTCCAATATTTATAATACCAATTGGAAATCCAGTCTTATATTTTTCATTAATTTTTTTTGATAATAAATTATGAAAAATTGGAGTTAATGGTGCTCCTTGCCCATTATTTTTTAGATCAGCTTGTCTAAAATCAAACACTACTTTCTTTTTGGTCAATTTTGATAACAGGTTTCCATCACCTAATTGTTTGGAAATCTTTTTTTTGGGATTGTGAAAAATAGTTTGACCGTGAAATCCAACAAAATCAATATCATTTTTATAAGTTAACGAAATTTTATTGATAATTTCACTATGAAAAACGGTTATTTCTCTTTCTAAATCACTTAAATCTTTGAAGTATTGATTTAAACTTTCTTGGTTTAATATTAAATTTCTTAAATTAACTAATCTTGTATGCAATTTATCATTATATTCATGATATGAATTTAAAATATTAGTAAATTGATTAACTCCATCTGAACTAATTAAAGAAGCGTCTACACCATCCATTGAGGTGCCACTCATCATGCCTATTGATATATATAATTTATTTTTCATTGTTATTTTTTTTTGGCAAATTTTGTATATTGTATAACTATAAACTTATGAATAAATTTTTAAAAGAATTTAAAGATAGGGGTTTCTTCTATCAATGCACAAGTGAAGTTGAATTGTCTGATTTATTAGATAATGGAAAAATTAAAGCTTATATAGGATTTGATTGTACTGCTGAAAGTTTGCATGTGGGTAGTTTGTTGCAAATTATGTGCTTAAGGTTGCTACAAAAAAATGGGCATCGACCTATAGTTTTATTGGGAGGTGGGACTACTAGAATTGGAGATCCCTCTGGCAAAGACAAAACAAGAAAAATTTTGACAGAAAGTGAAATTGAAAAAAATATCAAAAACATTCAAGATATTTTGAAAAAATTTCTAGATAATGACAACCCTGCAACAAAACCAATTTTTGTAAATAATTACACTTGGTTAAAAAACTTAAATTACATTTCTTTTTTAAGAGATATTGGAAAACATTTTACCATTAACAAAATGTTAACCTTTGACAGTGTTAAAACAAGATTGGAAAGAGAACAATCTCTTAGCTACATGGAATTTAATTACATGATTTTACAAGCTTATGATTTTTTAGAACTTAATAATAAAGAAAATTGTGTTTTGCAAATTGGTGGTTCAGACCAATGGGGTAATATTGTTAACGGAGTTGAACTTATTAAAAGATATTCAAATAAGCAGTGCTTTGGATTAACCACACCATTAATCACTTTAGCATCTGGAGCCAAGATGGGTAAAACTGAAAATGGCGCAATATGGTTAGATAAAAAATTTCTTTCTGCGTATGGATATTGGCAATTCTGGAGAAATACTGATGATAGAGATGTTATTAAGTTTTTAAATATTTTTACAGATTTAAACACTGAAGAAATAAAAAGTTTTAAAGATAAAGATATTAATGAACTTAAAATATTATTAGCAAACAAAGCAACTTCTATGCTTCATGGTGAAGATGAAGCTCAAAAATCAGAAAAAAATGCTAAAGAAGCGTTTTCAAAAAATTCGAGCGGATCTAACTTGCTATCTATACAAATTAGTAAAGATATACTTAAGGAGAAAATTAATGTTTTAGACTTAGTTATTCTCTCAAAATTGGAGAATTCAAAAAGTGAGGTTCGAAGATTAATTAATGGTTGTGCGATTAAGATTGACAACAAAATTATCGTTGATGATAAATTAATAATTACAAAAGAATTATTTAATGACAATTATTTAAAATTATCTGTTGGTAAAAAAAGACATTTAAAAATCGAGTTAATTTAATTTTTAATTTTTTCTAAAGTTCTGGTAATGAAACGTGGTGTTAACGACTTTATAGGGTTTACACTAGTTTGGGTTTTTCCAGGAGGTCCTTTTATTTTAAAACTAACACCAAAAACACCTTCTCCTATTTTTTTTCCAACAAGGATATCTCCTATCAATGGGATAGCAGCTATGGTTTTGTTAATAGTTGTCGCTGGTACTAATGTACCTCTTAAACTTATAAGTTTATTTTTTTCCACATAACCATTCATCATAATTGAAATAGCAGGTCCAATTGCATAGATTTCATTAATTGTTATTATTTTATTTTTATTGGTAAAATTCATCTCAAAATCTTTAAATCTTATTCCTTCACCTGAAAGTACATCAGCGATACCTTGTAAAGAAGCTAAAGTTAATACTTTAGTTAAAGCTGGTAACTCCTTAAGTTTAAAGTCATAAATTTTTAGGGTTGAGTTGGAAGTGTTATTTTTTTCAACAGAATAAAAATCTAGTGTACCGTCGTCAAAGCCTTTAATAAACTCATAACGTTTTACAATTGGTTTCGCTATATCTGTGAATAAGGTTGTGACTTTTTCATCTCCGTTAGTTCTAACTGTAAATATAATTTTTTTTTCTTTTGAAAAATTTGACTTTAAATTTGCTTCATAAACTTGATTATCTTTAAAAATTAAATATCCATCAAATTTTTTAAGTAAATTATCTTTGTCAAAATAAACTTCTGCAATATCTATATCTACTCTAAAATTATTATTAAATAAATTTTTTTTACTTTTGGTATCTGGGTTAAGCAAATCATCAATAAGTTTATCAGCATTAAAAAGATATCCTTTTAAAAAATAGTTGTTGTTTTTTTTTAATATATAAAATTTATTATTAAAATTTTGTTTATCTAAATAATCTAGATCTATTTTTTCTAAATAATTGATCTTATAATTATTTGCTAATGATAAATTTATAATTTTAATGCTATTATTGTTTTCTTCTAAAGAGACCTCTTCAAAAATTATGCCTTCTTTGGTGGTTTTAATGCCTTTAATATATATTTCTAAATCACTATTTTTTTTTTTTTTAAAATTTAAAAAATCTAATATTAGTAAATTTTTTGAAATTTTAAGAGAAGAGCTAAAATTAATTTTTTCTTTTTTTTTAATAATATTATATTTAATTTTATCAATTTTATTTTGTATGAGAGTATCTCCAAACCCCTCTACTTCTAAAATATCTTTATCATAACTAATTTTAATTTGATGATTTAGAAAGCTTAGATTTTTTTTTGTTTTAGGAAAAATACTAGCTAAGTTAAGTTGATTTAAAATAACAAATTTATCCAGCTTAATATTTGAGTTAACTTTTATATTTTCAAAATTATATTTAGAATCTATCAAAAAAGAAAATGTATTTTCAGACTTAAATTCAATTTTTTTAATATTGATATCAAAAAAGTTGGGGTCTATAAATTTGCTAATATTATTTTCATCTAATAAAATTTTATTGTTATTAATTTTTCCTGAAATTAAATATTTATTTTTTTCTTTTTTTACACTTACCTCTGGAATCAAAAGATTATTTTTATTTAAAGATAGTTTTATGTCTCTAAACTTAAAGTTGTCTTTGTTTAAATAAAAAATAAGATCTATTTTATTTAAATCATATTTCTTAAAAAAATTAACTCTTCCATCTTTTATAAATCCTTTGATATTATAATTTTCAATGATGTTACCTTTCTCATCAAATTCAACATTTATATCTGCAATTAGATAACCTTTTTTAATAAATCGTTCAGCAATATAAAACTGAGGATTATTATTTATTTCCCGAATAAAGGAAATTAGATCTCTAATTTTTATAGATTTTGTAGAAATACTTAATTGTCTTATAGAAAATTGATTGTTTAGTAACGATTTTATAGAAATATTTGATTTTATATTTTGTAATTTAATTGTTTTATTTTTGTATTTTAATTTGGGTCCTATTGTTTTTACATTAATTTTAAATTTAAAGAGATCTAAGACAATGTTTACATTTTTTATTTGTATTTCAAGTTTTTCATCAATATTTTTAATTTTATTAGAAATTTGTGTATTTAGCTTGTTGGTTTTAATTCCAACTGTACTTAGAAAAATAATAAAACCTAACAGTATTATGAACAACGAGATTAGACTTCTATTAATTATTTTTTTCATTTAATTTGATACAAAGATTGTTCTAAAAAATTATCAATTTCACCATCTAAAACTTTATCTGGACTTGTGTTTTCATAATTTGTTCTATTATCTTTAACTAATCTATAGGGTTGTAACACATAAGACCTAATTTGATGCCCCCATCCAATTTCAGATTTGGATGCTTCAGTACTCTGTGTTTTTTCTTCTTTTTTTTTAATTTCAAAATCATAAAGTCTAGCCTTCAGCATGTTCATACATGTATCTTTGTTTTTATGTTGTGATCTTTCATTCTGACATTGAACAACAATTTTAGAAGGTAAATGTGTTATCCTAACGGCACTATCAGTGGTATTTACATGTTGACCTCCTGCGCCGCTAGAACGATAAGTATCAATTCTCAAATCTTTATCTAAAATTTCAATATTAATATTTTCATCCACTACGGGGTAAACCCAGATACTTGCAAAACTTGTGTGTCTTCTTGCTCCAGAATCAAAGGGTGATATTCTAACTAATCGATGTATCCCAGACTCTTTTTTTAACCATCCAAACACATAGTCACCTTCTATTTTAATAGTTGAAGACTTAATTCCTGCTTCTTCACCTTTGTGTTCACTTATTAACTGAGATTTAAAATTTTTAATATCAGACCATTTCAAATACATTCGTCTGAGCATATCTGCCCAATCCTGGCTTTCGGTTCCTCCTGCCCCTGCATGAATCTCAATATAACAATCAAGAGAGTCTGCTTCATTGGATAAAAAGCATTTGATCTCATTTTTTTTTACTATAGCTCTTAAATCTTTAACATTTTTAAAAACTTCATTCTGTACACTTTCATCATTTTCTTCTAATGCTAATTTATATAAATCATTTAAATCATTTAGTTTTTTTAGTGAGTCACTATGAGAATTAACTAAATCTTCAAATAATTTTTTTTCTTTTAAAATTGTTTTTGATTTTGCTTTATCTTGCCAGAAATTGGCATCAAGCATCTTTTTATTATGATCTTCTAACTTTGAGTGGATATTATTTTTTTCAAAGATACTCCTTTACTCTTTGATTTATTTTTTCAATTTCTTTTTTAAAATTTAAATATCTATCTTCCATCAGTAAAACTTTAATATATTATTTGAAACTAATCTATCATTATCTAAATATAAAACTTTTCCATCAACAATATTCTTACTCTTATAAGACTCAATAATAGTATTTTTTGATGTGAACTTTGCTTTTTCTCCAGTAATAGGGTCTACAACCATTAATGTAATTTCTTTTGGAACTTTAAATGGTCTGGCGTTAGATTTTTTAACAGCTTTTTTAACAAAACTTTCAAATATTGGAAGTGCTGCTTTTGAACCAGTTTCATATCTACCAAGTGGTTCAGGTTTATCCATTCCGACATATACACCAATAACTAAATTAGAGGTAAAACCAACAAACCATGCATCAGTGTTTTCATTCGTGGTTCCAGTTTTTCCAGCTAAATTAAGTCCTAGTTTTTTTAATCTTTTTCCAGTCCCTCTTTTAATTACACCTTCTAATATTGAAGTTATTTGATATGCAGTTTGGGCAGAAAACACTTGTTTGTAACTATTTTCAATCTTTGGGTATTCTTTACCAGTAAAAGAAATTTGATCACAATTAATGCATTTCCTTTTATCATTAATAATTATTGTATTTCCTTCGCTATCTTGAATTCTATCTATTAAAATTGGACTGATTAATTTTCCACCATTAACAAAAGTACAATATGCTGATGTTAGACTTAATAAGGTTGTTTCTGCTGATCCTAGAGATATTGATAGTAGTTCATTTGGATTTTCATAAATATTCAGTTTCTTAGAAAATTTGGCAACTTTGTCGACACCCAAATTCTGAGCAATTCTAACTGTCATAAGATTTCTAGATTTTTCGAGACCAACTCTGAGTGTTGATGGCCCATAAAATTTTTTACCATAATTTTCTGGTTTCCATTTTTTTAAATCTATTCCTTGATCTAAAACTAAGGGTGCATCCAAGACTATTGAGGAAGGAGTATAGTTATTTTCTAAAGCTAAAGCATATACAAATGGTTTAAAAGCAGAGCCTGGTTGTCGTAAAGCTTGTGATGCTCTGTTAAACTCACTATTTTTAAAACTAAACCCTCCACTCATTGCTAAAACTCTTCCAGTATAAGGATCCATCACAACAATACCTCCGTTTATTTTTGGAAGCTGTTTGAGGCTATAAGAATTGTTCTTTAATAACTTAACATAAATAATATCTCCAACTTTTAATAAATCTGGAAATTCTTTTTTTGTCCAAGAGATGTTTTTATATTTGATAATGCCCTCTATCTTGTTCTCAGTTTCTATGTTGGTCGTAAATTGATTTACTTTTTTAACAATGGCAATTTTCCAATTAATAGTCTGTTCTAATTTATATTTTTCATTTAAATTTTTAAACCAATCCTCTTTATAATCTAAATTAGATATTGGACCTCTCCAGCCTTTTCTTCTATCATAAGCTAATAAACCATTTTTAAGAGACTCAGTTGCAATAGTTTGTAATTCTAAATTAATAGGAGTATTGATATTGTATCCTTGTTTATAAACTTTTTCATAAGTTAATTTTTCTATTATATTTTTTCTCACATCTTCAATATAATACTGAGCATCTTCTGAAAAAACTCTCTTTTTTTTTTTTAAATTAATAGGTTTCTTATTTAGTTCTTGATACTTTTTTAAATCTAAAAAATTATTATCAAACAAATTTTTTAGAACAAGATTCCTTCTGAATTTAGCTAGAGCAATATTTCGATATGGGTTATATTTACTCGGTGCCTTCGGTAATGCTGCTAACAGAGCGGCTTCTGCAAAATTCAATTCTTTAATTGATTTATCAAAATATTCTAGACTAGCCGCTGCAACTCCATAAGCTCCACTCCCCAAGTAAATTTGATTAAGATATAATTCTAGAATTCTTTCTTTAGTTAAAACTCTTTCAATTCTAAATGCAAGAATGGCTTCTTTAATTTTTCTATTAAAGCTAACTTCATTTGTTAATAAAAAATTTTTAGCAACTTGCTGGGTAATGGTTGATGCTCCTTCAAGTCTTTTTGAACTGAGAACATTTTTGATATTATTAATTGATGCTCTTAAAACACCTTTTGCATCTACACCTGGATGTGAAAAAAAGTTTTTATCCTCAGCAGATAAAAAAGAATTAATTACATTCTTGGGTATGGCGTTAAAAGGAACAAAAATTCTTTTTTCTTTAGAAAAATCGGCTACTAAATCTCCATTTCCTGAATATACTTTACTTGAAACTGGGGGCTTATAATTTTTTAAAAATTTATAATCTGGAATATTGTTTGAAAAAGTCCATAAAATCACCAGAATCGTGATGAATAATATTAATAATAAACTTACAATTACAATAAAAATATTTTTAAATAAACTTGTCATTTTAATTCCATTATATATGGGAATTTGTTAAAGATAAGGCATTATAAATATACAAAATTTTTAAAACATTAAATCTAAATGAAACAATCAACAATACATATATTATGGAAAAAAATTTATACATTGATGCATCGCATCCAAATGAGACTAGAGTTGTGCTTAAAACAGGTCACAACATTGAAGATTACGAGTACGAAGGTCTTAAAAACAATCTAATTAAAAATAATATTTATCTAGGTAAGGTAAGTAGAATTGAACCATCTTTACAGGCGGCTTTTATTGATTTTGGGAGAGACAGACATGGTTTTTTATCCTTTAACGATATTCAATCAGACTATTATCAAATACCAAAAAGTGATTTAGAGTTAATAAAACAAGAAGAAGAAAAAGCTAGAGAAGAATTATCAAAAGAAGTTGAAGCTAAAGAAGAAGAAAATTTAGCAGAAGGAAAGTTAGAGATTAATGATCCCATTAATATTGAAAAAAGCGATTCTGAAGAAAAAGAAAATCTAGAAAAAGATAAAAAAAGTGAAAAACGTTTCAAATTTAAAAGGTATAAAATTCAAGAAGTTATAAAACCAAATCAAGTAATTCTTATTCAAGTCATAAAGGATGAACGAGGACAAAAAGGAGCTGCTTTAAGTACTTTTATATCTATTGCAGGAAAATATATTGTCTTGATGCCCAACACCCCTAAAGGAGGTGGAATTTCTAGAAAAATATTTAATCCAGCAGATAGAAAAAAAATAAGATCTATATTAAATGAGATTAAGATTCCAAAAGAAATGGGACTTATTGTGCGAACAGCTGGTAGCAACAAAACTAAAAATGAAATTAATCATGACTTAGAAACTTTGATCAGTACATGGAATTTAATAAAAGAAAATGCACTTGGTTCTATAGCGCCATCATTAATCCACCAAGAAAGTGAGATTATTAAAAGAACATTAAGAGATATGTATGATGAGAGTACAAAGAGCATAATAATTGAAGGTAATGAAGGTTATAAAAAAGCGCAAAGCTTTATGAAGATGATGATGCCTTCTCAAGTTAAGAATATAAAAAAATATAGAGGCAAGTCTCCTTTATTTATTGAAGAAGGTATCGAGCAGAGATTAAACCAAATATTTGAATCTGAAATTAAATTAACCTCAGGAGGTTATCTGGTAATTAATCCTACTGAAGCACTTGTATCGATTGATATAAATTCTGGAAGCTCTATAAAACAAAAAAATGTTGAAAGCACAGCGCTAGACACAAATCTAGAGGCTGCAGATGAAATTGCTAGACAAATTAAAATTAGAGATCTTTCAGGTTTAATTATTATCGATTTTATAGACATGTTGAGCTATGGAAACAGAAGAATGGTTGAAAGAAGATTAAAAGAAAAATGTAGAACTGACAGAGCGCGAATTCAAATTGGTAAAATTAGTAATTTTGGGTTACTTGAAATGTCTAGGCAAAGACTAAGGGAAAGTGCTGTTAAATGGAAAGTAGTATTAACCGATGAATCATTTGCGCAAAAATTATTAAAGTTAGTTGAATTAAAATCTATTTTAAATAAAGCTAAATTTGTTGAATTAAAAGTATGTAATAAAATTTCTGATTTCTTAAAAGAAAATTTTGTAGAGGATTTAACTTATTTTGAGAAAAAAAATAAAATGAAAATAGACATAATTACTGATAACTCTCTTATTGTTCCAGAATATATTATTGATTTTAAAAACAAAACAAACAAAACAATAGAGCTAATAGAGCATCATGAAATATTAAAAAACTTAGAACAGCAAATTAAAGAGGATAAGATAATAGAGCTTAAAGATAAGAAACCATTTAATAAGAAGCCTTTTAAAAAAAAACCATTTAAAAAAAAATTCTATAAAAAAACTATTAAATAATTCCTTTTTTAGGGGAAGAAGCACTACCATAAAGTTTTTTTTCAATTCTGCCTGCTAAGAAAGATTGTCTACCTGATATAACTGCATTCTTAAAAGCTAAAGACATTAAAAAAGGTTTTTTTGCTTTTGCTATAGCTGTATTGGCCAAAACTCCATCACAACCTAATTCCATTGCAATTGTTGCATCTGAAGCTTCTCCTAAGCCCGCATCTATAATTAAAGGAAGCTTTGTTTGGCTTCGCATAATTTTTATATTAATTGAATTTTGAATTCCAAGACCAGAACCTATTGGTGCTGCTAAAGGCATAATTGCACATGCACCAACATTTTCTAATCTTTTTGCCATTAATGGATCGTCATTGCAATAAACCATAACTTTAAAGCCCTCTTTAGTTAATACCTCGGTAGATCTTAAAGTTTCAATTACATCTGGAAATAAATTTTTTCTATCTCCCAAAACTTCTAATTTTACTAATTTCCATCCCCCTATTTCTCTTGCCAACCTTAAGGTTCTAAGAGCTTCATCAGAGTTAAAACATCCAGCGGTATTAGGAAGGTAGGTAATTTTTTTTGGGTCGATATAATCCATTAATAGCGGTTTCTTCTTATCGGAGATGTTAACCCGTCTTACAGCTACAGTCACAATTTCTGCACCTGACAATTTTATAGCTTTAGCACACTCTTGCATACTATTGTATTTACCTGTTCCAACTATTAATCTGGAATTAAATTTTTTTTTAGCCACAATTAAATTATCTTTTGTCAATTTTAACCACCTCCAATAAAATGAACAATCTCAATTTTATCGTCATTTTTTAGATTAATTTTATTCAATTTTTTTTTGTCTATAATTTTATTATTTAATTCAATTGCTACTTTTTTAATAGGTATATTTAAATCATAAACTAAATTAGATAATTTAACATCATGATTAAAAGACTTTAATTTACCATTTACTTTAATTTTTATTTTTTTTACTTTTTTCATCGTATATAAGTGCTGAATGAATAATAAAATTTTAATTATTAATGGCCCCAATCTTAATCTATTAGGTGAAAGAGAACAATCACAATATGGATCGATTACTTTCCAAAAATTAAAAGAGGAATGTTTACAAAAAACTAAGGAATTAAATTTGGAAGCAGAGTTTGTTCAGTCAAACATTGAAGGTGAAATTGTAACATTAATTCAAGCAGCTAGAAAAGAATTCGATGGTATTATTATTAATGCTGCAGCATTTACACATACATCTGTAGCAATAAGAGATGCCTTAGATATTTTTAAAAAACCAATAATTGAACTACATATATCCAACATATATAAAAGAGAGGAATTTAGACAAAAATCCCTCATTAGTGATATAGTTACAGGAGGAATATTTGGTTTGGGCACAAATGGATACATTTTGGCCATAATTTCTATACAAAACATTTTGAATAATGAAAATTGATAAAAAATTAATTAAAGAACTAAGTGAATATTTGGATGAATTTAATCTTACAGAAATAGAATTTACTGAAAAGGACACAAAAATTAAAGTTTCAAAAAACAATGTAAATATAAATAATCAAACAGCTCCTAGTACACAAAACAATTCAACTACAAAAGAAAACTTTAATATCTCAAATAAATCAAAGTCAGGAACAGAAATCACATCACCTATTATTGGTACCGCATATCATTCTCCCGAACCAGGTGCTAAAAAATTTGTTGAGGTTGGGAAAAAGATAAAAAAAGGCGATACTATAATGATAGTTGAAGCCATGAAAACTATGAATCATGTTCCATCTACCATGGATGGAGTTGTTAAAGAAA
>MDTF01013980.1_pt1 | contig 17885 bp, 13 predicted proteins | sample 811191 | NCBI WGS metagenome assembly MDTF01 (sample SAMN05326649, study PRJNA326480) | marine metagenome | isolation source: seawater | place: Southern Ocean | collected 2011 | reverse complement strand
TGGATGTACAGCAACAGATCAAGTTACGTTTGTAAATCCAGCAGGATTCACCGTAAATGTAACATCAACTACAGATGCAACATGTTTTGGACTGAATAATGGAGCTGCAACTGTAACAGTAACTCCTTCTGGATCTTATTCATATGCATGGTCTCCTGCACCAGCAGCAGGCCAGACTACACCAACTGTTGTAGGACTTACGGCTGGAAACTATATCGTAACAGTAACAGATCCTGTAACCTCTTGTGTGGCTACAGCAACTGTAACAATAAATCAACCTACTCAAATTGTTCCAGTAATTACAATTGACAATCCGATTTCATGTAACGGAGTTTGCGATGGTGCATTGAGTGGAACCGCAACTGGCGGAACGGCACCATATACTTACACATGGTATACTCAAACAACTACTACGCCTGGACAATCAATCTCAAACTTATGTGCCGATACATTTGCATTGCTTGTAACAGATAATATTGGTTGTATGTGGGCTGATACAGTTACTTTAACTGAACCAGCAGCATTAACCATTTCAACAGCAATAGACACAGCAATTTCATGTAACGGAGATTGTGATGGTGTTGCTTCTGTATCTGTAAGTGGAGGTCAAACACCTTATACTTATGCTTGGTCATCAGGATCATCATCAGACACAGCAAATAGTCTTTGCGATGGTACTTACACGGTAACGATTACTGATGGTGGTGGATGTACTGGACAAGAAACTGTAACACTTAACGAACCAGCCCAGCTTGTATTAACGCTTACGACAAATAATCAACCATTGTGTAATGGCGATTGTAACGGTTCGGTTACTGCATCAGCTACTGGCGGAACAGGTGGTTACACTTTCACTTGGACAGGTGGTTTATCAGGAGCTTCTCAGACTTCTCTTTGTGATGGAACTTACACCGTAACGGTTACTGATGCTAACGGATGTACAGACGTGGCTCAAGTAACTTTAACTGAGCCAACAGCACTATCATCAAATGTGAGTATTACTTCTACCAACCAATGCTATGGCGATTGTAATGGATTAGCAACAGTATCTGTTGTCGGAGGTACTTCTCCTTATACTTATGCTTGGAGCAATAGCTCAACTGGTAACACCGTTTCAAACTTGTGTGCGGGTTCTTATTACGTAACTATTACTGATGCAAACGGTTGTTCAATTCTTGATACAGCTGATATAACTGAGCCAGCTGAGTTGGTGGTAACGCCAACAGTTAATGATGCTACTTGTGGTTTGTGCGATGGTTCAATCACATTAACAACAGTTGGTGGTACAGGAACAATTACTTATGCTTGGGGAGGAATTACACCTAATCCTGGAAATACAACTGTAGTATCTAACCTTTGTGCAGGTACTTATTCTGTTACAGCAACAGATGCTAACGGGTGTACAGATATCGTTTCAATTCCTTTAAGCTCTACTGGTGGATTAACCTTTGATTCAAAATCAACTACAGATCCAACGTGTAATGCCGCTTGTGACGGTTCAAGTTCTGTTACTATTTCTGGCGGAGTAACACCTTATAGTTACACTTGGTCTACAGGTATTGCAGCTGATACTTTTGCAACAGTTTCTGGATTATGTGATGGTGTTTACTTTGTAACCATCACCGATGTTCAAGGTTGTCAGTTGATAGTATCTGATACAATTACAGATCCTGCACCAGTAGAAAATACGGTTTCAAGTACAAATGTGAATTGTAATGGCGCTTGTGATGGAACAGCAACACTTACAACTGTTAGTGGAGTGTCTCCTTACTCGTATTCATGGAGTGATGGTGGATCAGGAAATACTAGAACAGGATTGTGTGCAGGTACGTATTTCATCACTACAACAGATGATAATGCCTGTCAAACATTAGATACAATAGTTATTACCGAGCCAATTGCTTTAACATCTGTGATTACTGGCGCAGCAACCTCTTGTTTCAACTCCTGTGATGGAACGGGGTCGGTAACAGTGTCTGGAGGAGCAACTCCATACTCTTACGTTTGGAGTAGTGGTGAAACTACAGCTAATGCATCTGCATTGTGTAGTGGCGATCAAACGGTAACTGTAACTGACAATAATGGCTGTTCAATTATCGATACAGTTAATATCTCTTCACCAACAGCAATAGTTGTAGACAACGTTCAAATATCCAATGCAACGTGTGGACAAGCAAACGGAGAGGTTATTGTTTCTGCGTCAGGTGGAACAGGAACTTTAACTTACACTTGGCCTAGTTCAACTGGAGCAACATTATCAGGTGTTGGCTTAGGAACATATACAGTTACTATTTCAGACGTTAATGGTTGTTCAATTACCTCTACTTATAACGTAAGTGAAGATACTGGGCCAACTTTAAGCATTAATTCAAATGATATTACCTGTTTTGGTTCTTGTGATGGAGCAGCGCTTGTAAATATCGTTTCTGGAAGTTCAACATATAGCTATCAATGGTCAACGGCAACAACCGATACATTAAATAATGTTTCAGGTTTATGTGCAGGTACTTTTTATGTAACAGTTACAGATGATGCTATTGGATGTAGCACAATTGATACAGTTACTATTTCTGAACCTAATCAACTATTGATTACAAATATTGACACTGTAATGCCAGGTTGTGGAACATCTACTGGTTCAATAGAATTATTCGTATCAGGTGGAACTACACCTTATAATTACACTTGGAATGGTGTTTCAGGATCAAACCCGAATACTGGGTTAGCAGCAGGTGTTTACATAGCTGAAGTAACAGATCAAAATGGATGTTTTGTATCAGATACAATTACCTTAAACAATACCGGAAATGTCATCTTAACTTCAAATGTTACGGATGAAACATGTGGTGGATCTTGTGACGGTACAGCAACTGTAATTCCATCATCAATTACACCAACGCACACTTATATGTGGTCAACAGGTGGAACTAACGATACGGAAACAGGATTGTGTGCTGGTACTTACACAGTAACAGTAACCAATACAACAACAGGATGTACAGGAATAGAAACTGTAGTTATTGGTTCTCCAACTCCACTTGTGTTTGATTCAATCAATACTGTTGAGCCAGGATGTGGTTTGTCTGATGGTGAAATTGAAGCATTCATAAGCGGTGGTTCAGTTCCATATTCATATAACTGGAGTAACAGCATGACTGGTAACTTAATCACAGGGTTAGCGGCTGGTACGTACACATTAACAGTTTCTGATAACAATGGATGTCAAGATTCAACAACTGTAAGCTTGAGTAATTCAGGAGCACTTGTTATCTCAACAGCATCAACACCGGCTTCATGTAATGGAGGGTGTACAGGAACTGGAACTGTGTTTGTTCCTTTGGTTGGTGGTCCATGGAGTATTCAGTGGTCTTCTAGTCCAAACGATACCAACATTACAGTTAATAATCTGTGTGTAGGAACATACTTCGTAACCGTTGAAGATCAGTTTGGATGTGTCGCTATCGATAGTATTCAAGTAGCTCAACAAGCTATTCTTAATTTGAATTTAGTTACCGCAAACAACACACCTTGTGATGGGAATTGTACGGGTTCTGTAACGGCAGAAGTTCAAGGTGGAAGCTCACCGTTCACTTATGCTTGGAGTAATTCAACAGTAACAGATTCTGTGTTGAGCGATCTTTGTGCAGGAAACTATACAGTTACGGTTACCAGTGCCGATGGATGTACAGGTGTAGCATCAGCTTCAATCTTAGACAACCTTCCATTTACAGTTAATTTAGATTCAGTTGTAGATGCAAGTTGTATGAATACAAACGATGGATCAGCTTTCCTTACAGCTACAGGAGGTGCAAGTCCTTATACTTATAGTTGGTCTGGAAATGGTTTATCGGCATCGACTGAAGACATTTCATTTGTATTGTCAGGTCAGTACATTTACACATTTACAGATGCTTCAGGTTGTGTTCAGTCAGATACTGTTACAATCGATTCGGATGTTGACTATACAGTAAGAGCTTCAGATACTACAATCTGTGCTATGATAGATTCATTAACCTTATCCGTTCAAGTTAATGGTGTTTCAGGGGCAACATATCAATGGTTCGATGAAAATGGAATTCCATTAGGAACTGACTCAACTCAAACAGTACCATTTGTTCCGGGTGATACTCTTACGTATCCAGTTCAGGTGTTCTTTGGAGGGTGTTTTGCAAGTGATACTTCAAACGTAAGAGCTAGCATTATTCCTCAAGTTGATGCAGGTAACGATTCTACTATCGTAAGAGGAGAGTCAATAGAAATAGGAGGAAACCCAACAACAGACATGGGCGGAAGTACTTACTCTTGGTCACCAGCAATTAGCCTTGATAATCCGGTAATTGATAACCCAACGGCTAGTCCACGTGAAACAACAACTTATACTGTTTTTGTAACCAATATACTTGGTTGTACAGGGTCTGATGATGTTACCGTTTTCGTGAATGATGCATTCGAGTATCCATCTGGTTACTCTCCAAATGGTGATGGAACAAATGATGTTTGGGAATTGGATTTCTTAGCTAAGTATCCAGACTGTACAGTTCAGATCTTCAATAGATGGGGGCAAGTAGTCTTCGAGTCTGAAGGTTATGAAGAACCATGGGATGGTAAGATGAATGGTGAGGATCTTCCAATAGGAACTTATTATTACGTTATCGATCTCGGAAACGAAGACATTACTAAACCATTAACTGGGCCTGTAACCCTAATGAGATAAGGAGTGATAGCAATGAAACGACTTATAATTAGCCTTACTTGTGTTTTAGGAAGTTTAGTTGGCTTAGCTCAACAACTCCCACAGTACACGCAGTACTTTTTAAATGATTTTACGATTAATCCGGCTGTTGCAGGAACTAAAAATGCATGGTTGGCTCAATCAAACAATCGTTTTCAATGGGTGGGTATTACTGATGCTCCTAGAACTTATGTTTTGAGTTTACATGGGCCAATCAGAAATATGAATATGGGTGTTGGAGGATATGTCTACACAGATGTTACTGGACCAACAAGAAGAACTGGAGCAAATGCTTCGTATTCATATCATGTTAAGATTACTGAAGATATCAAGCTCGGATTAGGAATTACTTTCGGAGCCACTCAGTTCTCAGTTGATGGTAGTCAAATAGATTTGAAAGATCCCTCTGATGTTGCTTTGAGCAATACCAATCAGCAAGTTCTTTTACCTGACGGTGGAGCTGGTTTTCATTTGTATTCCGATGAATTTTGGGTAGGCTTTTCAGCCCCTCAGCTTTTGAATAATAAAGTCCAATTCTTCGATGATTACGATGAAACTACTGCTAGATTAGCGAGGCATTTCTTCTTTACCGCTGGATATAATTTTGAGGTAATCGATGACTTGGTAGTTCAGCCTTCGGTGTTTGTTAAGTACATTGATCCGCTACCTGTTCAATTTGATGCAACAGTTAGAGCAATTTATCGTGAAATGGTTTGGGTTGGATTTTCATACAGAATGGATGATGCCGTTGGTTTCATGATGGGCTATACATTTAACGACAATCTTATGTTTGGTTATTCATATGATATGTCAACATCTGGAATTCAAGATTACAACACAGGTTCACATGAGTTGATGCTTGGAATTAAGTTTGGGCAACCAGCTCAGCGAAAAGCAAAAACTCCGACTGAAGAATAATATTTGTTAGGATGAAACCAGCTTCGGCTGGTTTTCGTTTTTCTTAACACATATAAAAAAACATATATATTATTTTATATATACATTTGCAGTATGCAATTTTCTCCGGGAACACATATAGAACTAAGTAATGCGGTAGAGACTTTAAAAGCTATCGCGCACCCAATCCGCCTTGCAATAATTGATTTATTAGATCACACAGGTGAAAATATGTGTGTTACTCAAATTCACGAGCAACTCGAAATAGAACAAGCAGTTGTATCACAACATTTGAAAATTCTTAAAGACAGAGGTGTTTTAGATTATCAAAAAGAGGGCAAACACTGTTTTTATTTCCTGAAGAATAGAGAGCTCACAAAAATGTTAGAGTGTATCAGAAATTGTCAAAACTGTTATTAAACAAACTAAATAATACTAGCTATGAAAAAGTACCTTTTCGTCCTAGCCATCACATCGGCAACATTCTTAACCACTGCTTGTGGTAACGCACAAGACAACTCACAAAGTCAAACTAAAAGCACCATCGAAAATGTGAATGCTGATGAATTTGAAAAGGGAGTTAATAACAGCGATGTCACTTTATTAGATGTTCGTACAGCACAAGAAGTTTCAGGAGGTCACATTGAAGGAGCCATCAATTATGATTTCTACGGAGCTGGTTTCGATGAGCAATTAAAAACATTAGATAAAGAAAAGGCTGTTTATGTATACTGCCGATCAGGTGGTAGAAGCTCTAAAACAGCTGATAAATTAAAAGATTTAGGTTTTACACAGGTTTATAACCTCGAAGGTGGTATTGGAGCTTGGGTAAATTCAGGTAAAAAAGTAGAGAAGTAATGCTTGCAGCATTAAAAAATAAACGGTGGATCTTAACAATCAGTTTTACTCTGGTTGGTTTGTTAGGTGGTTATTTATACTGGAATTTCTACGGTTGTACAAATGGCTGTACCATAACAGGCGTTTGGTATAACAGTACCATGTATGGTGGCTTGCTGGGTTATCTATTCAGTGGAGTAGTAACCGAACAGTTATTCAAGAAGGATAAAGAAAACTCAAATGATGATGAATAGATTTATTGGTTTTATTCTGACTTCACTTTTAGCGATTAGTTGTGCTGATAACACTCCTAAATCTGCAGATAAAGAAAGCAACGAGTCCATTTCTCAAATCATAGATTATTCTGCAAAAGGAGATTCAATAGCCACACTTGCTACTCAGATTTTAGGTGGCAAGTTAAAAGTAGCAATGGCAGAAGGAGGAGTGCCACATGCTTTGCAGTTTTGTTCGGCCAATGCCTTAAATATTACAGATTCAATTTCTGGCTTAGGTGATTTTAAAATCTCAAGAGTAGCTTTGAAAAATAGAAACCCCAACAACAAACTTAATGAGCAAGAGAAGAAGTTATTTGCTGAGATTGAATCTGCCCACATAAAGGGAGAAGATGTGAAAGGCGAGTTGATAGAAGAGTCTGGTCACGAAGTATACTATAAACCCATATTTGTAAAAGGATTGTGTTTGGCATGTCATGGTAGTGAAGAACAAATAGGAGAAGACAACCTTCGCATCATTACAGATTTATATCCCTCTGATAAAGCAACAGGCTTTGAAATGGGAGATTTAAGAGGATTTTGGAAGATTCAATTTTAAGATTATGGCTAGTTTTCAAGAATTAATCAATTCAGATATACCAGTTATCATAGACTTTTATGCAGATTGGTGTGGACCATGTAAAATGATGCCACCCATTCTAAAAGATGTAAAAAGCCAGCTAGGTGATAAAGTACGAATTGTCAAGATTGATGTTGATCGCAACCAACAAGTAGCGGCTAAATATCAAATCAGAAGCATTCCAACGGTTATGATTTTTAAAAACGGAGAATCTGTTTGGCGCCAAGCTGGAGTAGCTCAAGCACCAGTGCTTATACAAGCTGCTCAGCAAGCGATGTAGAAGCAGGATTCCAAAACAGTTGAGGTAATGCGGCACATTCGTAACCTGCCTCCGATAAATAAGCTAAAGTTTTAGGTAAAGCATACTTCAGGTTGGGGTATGCTTTTTTGCTGTCGTGAAAAACGATAATCGAACCATTTTCTACATTTTCAACCACATTCTGATAGCACTTCTCGCCATCAATTTGTTGATCGAAGTCACCGCTTAAAACATCCCACATTACAACAGTAAATCGGTTTCTAAGAGCTTTTGATTGCTGTCTGGTAAATCTTCCATATGGTGGGCGAAACAACGGGGAGTTGATGTAATTTGTAGCTTGTAAAGCATTCTTGCAATAAGAATATGTAGGTGTTTTCCAGCCGTTAATGTGATTATGAGTATGGTTACCAATAGAGTGTCCCTTAGATGTTACAGAATTAACCAGCTCTTTGTTTCTCTGAGCATTATCACCAACCATAAAAAATGTAGCCTTGGCATCAAACGTATCTAGTTGATCTAAAACCCATGGAGTAACTTCAGGAATAGGACCATCATCAAAGGTCAAGTAGACTTTTTTTTGGTCTCGTGGCATACTCCATAACAAGTTGTTAGCCACTGGTTTTACGATATCTGGCATCTTGCTCAAATACATCAGAGCAAAGGTAACAGAAGATTTTAGTCAAAACTATTAGCGATTATTGTTTGTGAATCGGGAAAATTTTTATTTTTGCCGTCCCGTAATCGGGAAATCAGATGTCCCATGGTGTAACTGGCAACACGTCTGATTTTGGTTCAGAAGAGTCTAGGTTCGAGCCCTAGTGGGACAACAAAAGCCTTTCTTGATTTTCAGGAAAGGTTTTTTTTATTGTTGATAATTCAACACGCACCTCACGCGTTATAGTTTTCAATCATCCTAGATTTGAAGCATGAAAAAACTCATTCTCTTTGCATTTGCTAGCATTGCTTTTACAGCCAATAGTCAGGTAAAACAAGATTATGTTGATTATTACGACCGCGATTCAACTCATATCCGAAGCGAGGGGCAATACCTCAATGGAGTTGAATTTCGCGAGTGGAAGTTTTATTACGAAAGTGGCCAACTTCAAGAAATGGCTACTTTTTGGGATGGTATCCGCCACGGTGAAAACATAACATACTATCTAAATGGAGAGAAAGAGTTTCAAGGATATTTTAAAAGAGGCTACAAAGACAGCACGTTTTTAGCTTGGTACAATGATGGAACTCCAAAAATTGAAGGGTACTATCAACTAGACCTAAAAGATAGCACTTGGAAATATTACAATCCGAATGGCAAAATCTGGAAAATTGAAAACTGCGATAGCGGTTTGGTGTACATCCATGAATTGCATGACAAAAACGGAAAGCAAATCGTAAAAGATGGTGAGGGAACACTCCGCTATTACTTCGATTCTGGAGATTTAAAAGAAGAGTCTGTCATTCACGAAGGGTTGCGTGACGGAAAATCAACATATTGGTTTGAGGGCGGAGTTAAAAAAATGACAGGTTCATACAGCCATGGCAAGATGGACGGTCAATGGCAGTTTTGGTACGATAACAGCCAGCTATGGAAAATAGTAACCTATGCTGCTGGAAAACTAAATGGACCATTTGAAGAATATTATGCAGACGGATCAACCAAAGCAAAAGGAGACTATAAAAACGATAAGAAAGATGGTCATTGGATTTGGTATCGCGAAAATGGTGTGAAAGACCAAGAAGGAGACTTCTTAGCAGATCAGCAACACGGAAAGTGGATATTCTATTTCGAGAATGGTAATATTGATGCTACTGGTAATTACGAATATGATTTGCGCGAAGGGGAGTGGACTTACAATTATCCTGAAGGTGAGCTTTATCGCAAAGGATCATATCAAAAAGATGTTCGTCAAGGTTTATGGACCACTTGGTGGGAGAACGGTGAAAAATTAACTGAGGGAGAATACAAAGACGGCTTGGAAGAAGGAGAGTGGAAAGCATGGTATGAAACAGGAAAACTGAAAGATCAAGGTGAATTCTCAGCTGGAAAAATGGAAGGCCATTGGATTGGTTATTTCTCAAACGGCAATAAAAACTACGAAGGCGACATTCACAATGACTTACGAGAAGGGACCTGGACTTTTTGGTTTATGGATGGTAAGGTGCGAGAAACAGGTGGCTACAAAGAGGGCAAACTACACGGCAATTGGGAGTATTATACCGCTTACGGTAAAATGGATTCTGAAGGGAAGTACAAAGACGGTGTTCAAGACGGAACATGGAAATACTATTATCCAACAGGTCAACTCAGTCGCGAGCAAACTTTCTCAGACGGAAAACTTGACGGAACTTACAAGGCTTGGTATCAAGGTGGCCCAATTATGACAGAGGCAAATTATAGCAAAGGTTATAAAGACGGTAAGTGGGTGAGTTATACCAAAGAAGGTAGGATTGAATTCGAAGCGACTTACAAAAAAGGCGAGCGAGTTAAATAGATGAAAATCAATTGTTATTGCTAATATCACAGAATTGTGTATCTTCGCGGCAGAATAAAGAAATGGAGGAAGAGGGGCGTGCCCCTCTTTTTTGTTACTTAGGCCTTTGATTACAAAAGAACAAATAACACAATTGATTGAGCCAGAAATAGTTGGCACAGATATCTTCTTGGTTGATGTTAAAGTCAATGAAGGGAATCGAATTCACGTGATTGCGGATGCAGATGGTGGGTTATCAATTGATAAGTGTGTTAAAGTAAGCAGAGCGGTTGAATTTAATCTTGACCGCGAAGTGGAAGACTTCGAATTGCAAGTAACTTCACCTGGTTTATCAAATCCTTTGAAAGTAACCCGCCAGTACATCAATAATATTGGTAGAGGTTTAAAAGTGGTAACACTTGATGGAGAAGAGTTTGATGGTGAATTAACTCAGGCAGACGAACAAGGGATTGTTTTGGAGAAAGAAGTGAAACGCAAAATAGAAGGCACCAAAAAGAAAGAGAAAGTAAAAGAGCAATACAAGCTCAATTACGATCAAATAAAAGAAGCTAAAGTGATGATTTCATTCAAATAATGCGACAATGAATACGCAAGAGCTGATAGAGTCATTCTCCGATTTTAAGGAGTTTAAAAACATTGACAGGGTAACCATGATGAACGTCCTTGAAGACGTTTTTCGTGCAACAATTGCCAAGACTTACGGGTCTGATGAAAATTTTGACATTATCATCAACCCTGACAAAGGCGATATAGAAATTTGGCGAAACCGAGTTGTTGTTGAAGACGATAATGTTGAAGATGAGAACGAGGAGATTGCTTATTCAGATGCTATCAAAATTGAGCCTGACTTTGAAGTAGGTGAAGAGGTTTCTGAAGAGTTGAAATTAGAAGATTTTGGCCGAAGAGCAATCCTTGCTTTACGTCAAAATTTGGTTTCAAGAATCCATGAAATGGAGAAAGACACGCTTTATAAGCTTTATAAAGATCGTGTTGGAGATATCATTACAGGCGAGATTTACCAAGTTTGGAAAAAAGAGGTTTTAATTTTAGATGATGAAGGTAATGAGTTGATCCTTCCTAAATCTGAACAAATTCCTTCAGACTATTTCAAAAAAGGTGATACAGTAAGAGCGGTAGTATCTAAAGTAGATATGCGCAACAATACACCTGTTATTATCCTTTCTAGAACCTCGCCAGTATTCTTAGAGCGCTTGTTTGAGTTAGAAGTGCCTGAGATTTTTGACGGTTTAATTACCATCAAGAAAATTGTACGCGAACCAGGTGAGAGAGCTAAAGTAGCTGTAGAATCTTACGATGATCGTATCGATCCTGTAGGAGCTTGTGTAGGTATGAAAGGTTCTCGTATACATGGTATCGTTCGCGAATTAAGAAATGAAAATATCGATGTGATTAACTTTACAGGAAATCCATCGTTGTTTATACAAAGAGCGTTGAGCCCAGCTAAAATTTCATCCATTGAAATTCATGATGATGCTCATCGTGCTGATGTTTACCTAAAACCAGATCAAGTGTCATTGGCAATTGGTAAAGGAGGGTTTAACATCAAACTAGCAAGTAAACTAACCGAATACGAAATAGATGTGTATCGTGAAACAGATGCTGATTCTGAAGATGTTGATCTAGAGGAATTTGCAGATGAAATCGATCACTGGATTATTGACGAATTAAAAAATATTGGTTGCGACACAGCAAAAAGTGTGTTAGAACTTTCTAAAAAGGATTTAGTACAACGTACTGACCTAGAAGAAGAAACCATTGATGAAGTGTTGCAAATCTTACGTGCAGAGTTTGAATAATCAACCTTAGCATGTAAAACATATTCTGTTAATTTGCCGCAAATCGGAGTAAAACTATATGGCAGGAGCACCAAAGCGATTAAGTAAAGTAGCCCGAGAGTTTAACGTGGGAATCTCAACAATTGTAGATTTCCTATCGGACAAAGGATTTGATATTGAATCAAAGCCCAACACGAAGATTAATGATGATATCTACACCGTGTTGCTGGATGAGTACATGCCAGATAAAGCTGCTAAAGAAAAATCGCAAGAGCTGAAAAAGAATAAAGTTGTTCGAGAAACGATCACTTTAGAAGATCAGAAAAAAGAGGAAGAAGAACCGGTTGTCGATGAAGAAAACGATGAAGTTTTCATTCATGATGTAACGGATGCTCCAACCGTAACTCCTGATCCGGTAGCTAAACCTCAAGAAGAAGAGGTTGAAGAAAAAGTTGAGGCTAAACAAGAAGAGTCTCCTAAAGAAGAACCAAAGCCTGAGGTTAAAGAGGTTAAAGAAGAACCCGTAGCTGAAAAAGCTCCTGTTGAAGAGGTTCAAGAAGAAAAACCTGCTAAAGGCGTTGAAATTCAAGAAGGAGATGAGCAAGTTGAAGGCTTACACGTAGTAGGTAAAATCGACTTGGAGAGCATGAATCTCAAAACTCGCCCTGATAAGCGTAAAAAAGAGAAAAAAGCTCCTCAACAAGAGCCGAAACCTGCAGCTGATAAGCAAGAGAAAAAGCCAAAGCAACAGGAAAAACAGCCTGAGCCAAAGCAAAAACAAAATCCTGCTCCAGCTAAAAAACAGGATAAGCCAAAAGAACAAAAGGTTGAAACACCTAAAGCTAAAGAAGCTCCTGAAGCTGAAAAAGCAAAAGAGCCTGAGTTCATTAAAGCTCAAGCTAAAAAATTAAGTGGGCCTACTGTTGTTGGTAAAATCGATTTACCAACTCCAACTCCTAAAAAGAAAAAACCAGTAGCATCATCTTCTGATGATAAGGTTACAGGAAATAAGAAGAAACGTAAGCGTATTTCTCTGAAAGATGGTGGTGGTGATAATAACCAAAACCGTGGCGGAAACAACCAAAACCAAAATAGAGGTAGAGGTGGTAATAACCAAAACCGTGGTAGAGGTGGAAACAACCAAAACAGAGGAAGAGGCCGCGTTCAAAAAGAAGCTCCTAACGAACAAGATATCCAAAAGGAAATTAAGGAAACACTTGCTCGCTTAAGTGGAGGTGGTAAGTCTAAATCTTCTAAGTTCAGACGTGAAAAACGTCAAGCTCAGGCCGAACAACGTGAGGAAGAATTAGCAAGACAAGAAGCAGAAAAGAAAGTACTAAAAGTAACCGAGTTTGTTACCGCAAACGAATTAGCATCCATGATGGATGTTCAGGTTACTCAAGTTATATCAGCCTGTATGACTCTTGGTATGATGGTTTCCATCAACCAACGTTTAGATGCTGAAACGTTAACAGTAGTTGCTGAAGAGTTCGGTTACGAAATTGAATTCATCAAAGCTGCTGAAGAAGAGGAAGTAGAAGATGAGATTGTAGACGATCCAAACGATGTTGTTTCTCGTCCGCCAATTATTACTGTAATGGGTCACGTTGACCACGGTAAAACTTCATTACTAGATTACGTTCGTAAAGCAAACGTTATTGCCGGTGAGGCAGGTGGTATCACCCAGCACATTGGAGCTTACAACGTAACACTTGAAGATGGTAGAGCAATCACTTTCTTAGATACTCCAGGTCACGAGGCGTTTACCGCCATGCGTGCTCGTGGTACACAGGTTACCGATTTAGTTATTATCGTAATTGCTGCTGATGATAGCGTGATGCCTCAAACAAAAGAAGCAATCAATCACGCCCAAGCTGCTGGTGTACCAATTGTATTTGCATTCAACAAAATTGACAAGCCAGGTGCCAATTCAGACCGTATTCGTGAAGAATTGGCCGCAATGAATTTATTAGTTGAAGATTGGGGTGGTAAATTCCAAGCTCAAGAAATTTCAGCTAAGTCTGGTCAAGGTGTTGATGAACTATTAGAGAAAGTATTATTAGAAGCTGAAATGCTTGAACTTACAGCTAATCCTAAACGTAAAGCTGAAGGAACTGTAATTGAAGCATCTCTTGATAAAGGTAGAGGTTATGTATCTACTTTACTTGTTCAAAACGGTACATTAAGAATTGGAGACTTAGTTGTTGCTGGTAGTCACTTCGCAAGAATTAAGGCTATGTTTGATGAGCGTGGTCATCGTATTGAAGAGGCTGGCCCATCTCATCCAGTATCTTTATTAGGTTTCCAAGGTGCTCCTAACGCTGGTGATGCATTTAAAGAATTCGATGATGAACGTGAAGCGAAACAATTAGCTACAAAACGTGAGCAATTGGCTCGTGAACAAGACTTCAGAACGAAACGTCACATTACGTTGGATGAAATCGGTAGACGTCTTGCTTTAGGCGACTTCCAAGAATTGAATGTAATTGTTAAAGGTGATGTGGATGGATCTGTTGAGGCATTAGCTGATTCATTATTGAAATTATCTACTGACTCAATTCAAGTTAACATCATCCATAAAAGTGTTGGACAGATCTCTGAAACGGATGTATTGTTAGCTTCAGCGTCTGATGCGATTATCGTAGGTTTCCAAGTACGTCCATCACTAAATGCTCGTAGAACTGCCGAGAAAGAGGATATCGATATCCGCTTGTACTCTGTAATCTATGATGCAATTGATGAGGTTAAAACTGCCATGGAAGGTATGTTGAAACCGAAAACAGAAGAGAAAGTTGTTTGCAACATCGAAGTTCGCGAAACATTCAAAATCTCGAAAGTTGGTACAATTGCTGGATGTTATGTGCTTGATGGTACTGTTACCAGAAACACGAAAGTTAGAATCATTCGTGATGGTGTTGTAGTTCACACAGGTGATCTAGGTTCATTGAAACGCTTCAAAGATGATGTGAAAGAAGTGAAAGCTGGTTACGAATGTGGATTGAATATCCAGAACTACAATGACATCAGAGAAGGTGATATCATTGAAGGATATGAATTAGTTGAAGTACAACAAAAGTTGTAATCAAATAAGATAAATTGAAAAGCCCCGGTTAACATTGTTAATCGGGGCTTTTTCGTTTTGTTTAAATTCTAGTTGTTACTCTTCTGTCTTAGCAACACTGTTAACAGGAGGGTTGATTTTATCTTTTGTAATGAATGCAAAAGGAAACTCATTTACGATTAATGCCAAAGCTTTTTCGGCCTCAAGCTTGGTCCTAAAATCTCCAGTTCTAACTTCAAAGTTTGGATACTCCCAAACAACATATGCAGGTATAGAATCATACTTATCAATAAACTGAATTCTGTAGTTTCTGGCCTTTAATTTACTGTTTGCACCCGAGCTCGAAAAGATCTCAATTCGGTACCCATCAATCGTATTTTCGGTTTTGTTTAGCTCTTTGTAGTTGTTAGAAAGTTCTACTAATTTGACATTCTCATGATAATTGACTTGTGGTCTTATCTGAATATTTTGATCCACCATTTGTGAATCTTGTACTAAAGTAGTGTCAAAGTTTTGAGCTAAACAAAAACTAGAAGAGCTGATAATGAGTGTACTAGCTAATATTACTTCTTTCGCTAAATTCATGCTTCAAATCTATTTAAATGCTTTTTTATCAGAGGCTTATATGGGGTGCTAATAGGTGTTAAACAATGTTAATTTAGAACGCTTCTAAATTATTTAGACCCAATTCAATTTCTTAAAAGACATTAACCCCACTTTGTGAGTTCTACTAAATTTGTCGCTTGAATTTCGTGGATAGTTCCACAAATAGGAGATTATCCGAAGAAAGATGAATGGTTTCATGAATACATTGACACGTTCCTCCATTTGGTTGCACGCAGTAGTGCTAACGGTATTGGTGGCTTTTAGTTTCAACTCACACGCACAAGACGGTGAGAAACTCTTTCGCGCAAACTGCGCATCATGCCACAAATTAGACAAAAAATTAGTGGGTCCTGCTCTTGCTGGAGTTCAAGATCGATGGGAAAGCGAAGAAGCGCTTATCGCATGGATTCAAAACTCGCAACAGTATTTAGCAGACAATCCAGGTGATCAGTATGCAGCAGATTTATTTGCGGCAAACAACAACATGATCATGCCAGCGATGCCTTTATCTAATGAAGACACGAAGGCGATCTTGGATTACATTGCTAATCCACCAGCTCCAAAAGAAGCTGGGCCAGCTCCAGGGCCTGAAGGTGCTCCTGCTGATTCTGGTAAAGATTACACGCTTTACTGGTTGTTGGCGTTTTTAGCTGTGTTCTTAATCGTGATCAAAGTGTTGATCGATGTTAAGAATTCAGTAAAAGGGTTGTTATACGAGGTTAAGCCTGAAGCTTTCGGTGAAGGTGGTGAGTTTGCTGACTTCGAATTAACACCAAAACAGAAGTTCGGTTACTGGATGAATAAAAACAAAGCGTTAGTTGCACTAGTTGGTGTGCTTGCTTTGGTGTTTGTTCTGAACGTAGTTTATGAAGGTTTAATGAGTGTGGGTGTATACGAAGGTTACGCGCCAACTCAACCGATTAAATTCTCTCATAAAATTCATGCTGGTGACAACGGTATTAACTGTGTGTACTGTCACTCAAGTGCCGAAAAAGGTAAACACTCTGGAATTCCTTCAGTGAATGTTTGTATGAACTGTCACAAAGGTATTTCTGAAGGTTCACTTTGGGGAACTGAAGAGATTTCTAAGATTTATGCAGCTGCAGGTTTCAATCCAGAAACTGGAGCTTATGATAAAGAAGGTAAAGCTGTAGAATGGGTTAGGATTCACAACTTACCTGATCACGTTTACTTCAATCACTCTCAGCACGTAGTTGTTGGTAAAATTGCATGTCAAACTTGTCACGGGCCAGTTGAGACATTTGATTATCCAATGAAGCAACATGCTCCATTAACTATGGGATGGTGTATTGACTGTCACCGTGAAACTGAAGTTAAAATGGATGGTAATGGATATTATGATAAAATCCATGCCGAGTTAGTAGAGAAGTATAAAGACCAAGGCTTAGAAAAATTCACTGAAGCACAAAACGGTGGATTAGAATGTGCTAAATGTCATTATTAATAGAGTAAGACCTGTCTTAAGAAACAGCATCAATATATGAGCAGTTCAAGAAAATACTGGAATGGATTAGAGCAATACAACAACTCTCCTGAGTTTGTTGAGAAAGCTCAGCAAGAATTCCAGTCACCTGTACCTGTTGAGGAGTTTCTTGGTAAAGAAAACCTGAGCGATTCAGCTACATCACGTAGAGACTTTTTAAAATTCGTAGGATTCAGTATTGCTGCGGCTACAGCTGCTGCATGTGAGACACCTGTAATCAAGTCGATTCCTTACGTGGTGCGTCCGGAAGAAATAGTTCCTGGCGTAGCAAACTATTACGCGTCAACTTACTATGATGGTTTCGACTATTCTAGTATCTTGGTTAAAACAAGAGAAGGTCGACCAATTCACATCGAAGGTAACAAGCTTTCACCTGTAACTAAAGGTGGTGTTAATGCCCGAGTGAATTCAAGTGTGCTTTCATTGTACGATTCAAGCAGGTTGATGACTCCTTTGTTAAACGGTTCTGCTGCATCTTGGAAAGATGTTGATGGTGCTGTTGCAAGTCAATTAAGTAAAGTTAAAAGTGCTGGTGGAAAAGTTAGATTCTTAACTGGGTCTATTATTTCTCCATCAACTAAAGCGGTTGTAAGTCAATTTGCTGCTTCACTTGGTGAAGGTGCAGATTTCCAACATGTGTCTTACGATCCATATTCTGCTGACGGAATCCGTACAGCAAACGAAAAATCATTTGGAAAAGCAGTAGTTCCAGATTACAAGTTTGAAAACGCTAAAGTTATTGTAAGCTTTGGTGGTGATTTCTTGTCAACTTGGTTAGCTTCATCTCAATACGATTCAGCTTACGCTACAAGAAGACTACCTGAAGGTGATTGGATGTCTAGACATTAT
>MDTF01015846.1_pt1 | contig 17900 bp, 19 predicted proteins | sample 811191 | NCBI WGS metagenome assembly MDTF01 (sample SAMN05326649, study PRJNA326480) | marine metagenome | isolation source: seawater | place: Southern Ocean | collected 2011 | reverse complement strand
TACTATCAAACCCTTTTATACTTATGAATAACTATAAAAAATGATTAATAATTAAACTATGGCAAATAACCCAAAAGATATTATCAAGATTGCAAAGGAAGTCCTTGAAATTGAAGCTCAAGAGATTCTTAATGCTAGTAAAAATATTTCGAGTAGCTTTATTAATGCTGTCCATTTAATTATTGATTGTCCTGGACGGATTGTATTAAGTGGAATGGGTAAATCAGGGCATATTGCAAGAAAAATTGCTTCAACACTTTCTAGTACTGGTACTCCAGCTTTTTTTATGCACCCTGGGGAGGCAAGTCATGGTGACCTAGGTATGATTACAAAAAACGATATAGTCATTATTCTCTCAAATTCAGGGCAAAGCTCAGAAATTAGTTCAATTATTCCAAATATCAAGAGAATAGGAGCAAAAATTATCTCTATTTGTAGCAATTCAAACTCGGACTTAGCCATACAAAGTGACATACATATCTCCTCCGATGTAAAACAAGAAGCCTGCCCTTTAGGCTTAGCTCCAACTGCAAGTTCAACTGTATCTCTAGCCCTCGGAGATGCATTGGCAATTTGCATACTAAGTTTAAGAGGTTTTACAGCAGATGACTTTGCAGAATCCCATCCAGGGGGGTCTTTAGGAAAAAATCTTTTATTAAAGATCAAAGACATTATGAGAGTTAATGATGCAATTCCTAAGGTTAACCCTCAGTCATCACTTAAAGATGCCATTGTAATAATAACTAAAAAAATGGTAGGTTTTACTGCAGTCATTGATGAAAAAAACAAGCCAATAGGTATTTTAACCGATGGCGATCTAAGGCGTGCATTAATAGCAAATAAAACAATAAACAGTAGCGTGCATGATTGTATGACAAATAATCCTATTATCTTAAAATCATCTCAATTAGCAGTCGATGCTGTAAATATAATGGAAAAATCTAAAGTTAATAGCTTTTTAGTTGTTAATGAAAAAAATGAGTTAGTTGGTATTGTTAATCTCCAAGATCTACTAAAAGGTAAAGTAATCTAGTCACTAATATGGAAAATAAACTTTCATCTATTCTGGTATTTCTTCTTATAGCTTTGATTGCTTTAACAACTTATTGGTTAAAATTAGAAGTCATTAAAGAGCTACACTCAGAGAAATCTCTTTTAACAAGTGGCCCCGACTTTTATTTAGATGAATTTTCCACTCAACAAACAACAGAAACTGGTAGCATCCAATTTGTTTTAGCTGGAAAAAAAATGACTAACTTCGAGCATATTAATAAAACGTACCTTAAAAATCCAAAGTTTACTAAATATCAGAATGGTAATCCTTATTCATGGATAACTGGAAATAATGGTGAAATAACAAACTTAGGAGATGAAATTATTGTAAGAAAAAATGTAATCCTAACTCGTTTAGCTACATCTAAAAAAAAAGCTATGAAGCTATTCACAGATTCTCTTAAAATATTTCCAAATACTGAGCTAATTATTACTAAATCCCCTATAAAAATTATTCAAGAGCCTAATATTGAAATAAATGGAGTTGGTATGGAGTATGATAAAAAAGAGAACACTTTTAGGCTTTTAAGTAATGTAAAAGGTCATTATGAAAAAATTATTAAATAAAAAATGAATTATATAAAAAAATTCTTAGGGTTGTATGTATTTTTTTTAGCTCAAACAATTCTAGCTGAGCAAGCAGACAGAGATTTGCCGATTGAGATTGAATCCGATTCCATGTTAGTGGACGACAACCGAAGTATTAGCATTTATAAAGGCGATGTTATTTTGACGCAAGGTACAATGATAATTAGAGGCGATGAGTTAACTGTAAAAGAAGATAAACAAGGTTTTCAGCATAGCACTTCTAAAGGGAGCCCAACATCATTTAAACAAAAACGTGATGGAATAAATTCATATATTGAAGGCAAGGCCTCTCGTATAGAATATGATGGACATATGGATAAGGTCCATCTTTATGATAAAGCTTCCGTAAAAAGAGGTGGTGATACTGTTTATGGTGACTATATAATTTATGATGCTAATGCTGAAATTGCTCAAGCAATGTCAGGAAGTACAAAAGATAATTCGGGAAAAAATTCAAAGAGAACGAGAACAAGAGCAATTATTGTTCCAAAGAAAGTAAAATAGTCTATGGCTGAACTAATAATTCAAAATTTAAGAAAAAGTTACCAAAAAAAAGTAGTTGTTAAAGATATTTCTCTTAATGTAAAAAGTGGTGAGGTTGTAGGGCTCCTCGGACCAAATGGAGCAGGCAAAACAACTTCTTTTTATATGATCGTAGGCTTGGTAGCGGCAGAAAACGGTACTATTAAAATTGATCAGAATGACTTAACCAAAATGCCTATTCATAATCGCTCTAAGATTGGCATATCATACCTTCCACAAGAACCATCTATCTTCAGAAAAATGACTGTTAAAGAAAATATCCTAGCAGTATTGGAGCTTAGAAAACTTTCTAAGCAAAAAATAGAGGAAAGATTAAAAGACCTATTAAAGAATTTAACTATAGAACATATAAAAGATAGTCCAGCAATAAGTCTTTCGGGTGGGGAAAGGAGAAGGGTCGAAATAGCACGATGCTTAGCAACTGACCCTAAATTTATTCTTTTGGATGAGCCATTTGCAGGTATTGACCCAATAGCAGTCCTTGATATACAAAAAATTATCACTCAATTAACTTCATTAGGTATTGGCATCCTAATTACCGATCATAATGTTAGGGAAATGTTAGGTATTTGTGACCGTGCCTATATTATTAATCAAGGAGAGGTTTTAGCGTCTGGTACCCCTGCTGAAATGGTTTCTAATGAAGCAGTTAAAAATATTTATCTTGGAAAAAATTTCGTTCTTTAAAAAATGAAGTTAAGTTATAACTTAAAACTTTCACAATCTCTTAAGCTCACCCCTCTTCTTCAGCAATCATTAAGGTTTCTGCAGGCATCACAAGCTGAGTTAGATGAATTACTTGAAGAATACTTAAATGATAATATATTCCTTGAGTTAGAGGAAAATGATAATCACATAAAATTATCAAATACTACGAATCAATATAAAAAACGTGAAGTAATTCTTAATGAAGAGCATTATAATATCTTCGAAAATCAATCTAAAAATCAAACCTTACGAGAGTATTTAATTGAAAATTTAAGTATTTTTTCATTTTCTGAGAGAGAACAAATAATTTTTTCTTTTTTAATAGATGCAATTAATGATGAAGGTTATTTAACAGAAACCTTTGAATCATTAATAGATGCTATTCAACAAAATCCAAAAGTTGAACCTATTGAATTAAAAGTCTTGATAAAACTTATCGAAAATTCTTCATTCCCCGGTATTGGATCAAGAGATTTATCCGAATGCTTATATTCACAATTGAGTATTATTGCGAATGAAAATGAAATTATTAAACTTTCTAAATCCATCGTGATAAATCATTTAAATCTACTAGCAAATAAAAACTATGGAGATTTGATAAAAAAATTAAATTGTTCTCAAGATGATTTAAATGAAGCAATTAAAGTTATCAAAAGACTAAATCCTAAGCCAGGACTCGCTTTTAAAAAAATTAATATAAATGAATACATAAGGCCAGATGTTTCTATAGTTCATAAAAATGGTAGCTGGGAAGTTTATTTGAATGAAAATGAATTATTCAAATTAAGATTGAATAATGAGTATCAAGAGTCATTTAAGGATATTAAGCCTAAGCTGACATTTGATTTAAAAGAAAAGCTTCAAGAAGCTAAATGGCTAATTAAAAATATCCAGCAGCGGGCAATAACAATCATAAGAGTTTCTCGAGCTATTATGGAGCGCCAAGTAGAATTCCTAGAAAAAGGAGAGTTATATTTACGGCCGCTGATATTAAAAGAAATAGCTGAGGAACTGAATCTTCATGAGTCTTCTATCTCTAGAGTAACATCTAATAAATTCATTCTAACCCCATATGGTATTTATGAACTTAAGTATTTTTTTGGGACTAAAATTCAGTCAGGAATAGGAGAAACATTGTCATCAAAGGCAATTTTAGGCAGAATAAAAGATATAATTAGTAATGAAAATTCCCTAAAGCCCATTTCTGACCAAAAAATAGTTTTGATGCTTAAATATCAGGGGATTAAAATAGCAAGAAGAACAGTTGCAAAATATAGAGATAAATTGAAAATTTTACCGTCTAACCAAAGAAAGAAATAATATATATAGAGGGCCCTAAATGAATTTAATAATTAAAGCTCATAATTTTGAAATTACCCCTCCTATTGAGGAGCATGTTAAAAATAAATTTAAAAAAATTACTAACCACTTTGAACATTTAATTGATGCTAAATTTACACTTAGCCTAGAGAAGCTAGATCATATTGCTCAAGTAACAATTCATCTTCCAAAAGCAGATATACATGCTGAATCTTCCGATGAAAATATGTATCATGCAATTGAAATAGTAGTTCAGAAATTAGATCGGCAAGTAATTAGGTATAAAGAAAAAAATGCAGACCATCACCAAGCGGATGGCTCAATTAAAAATAATTTAGATTAAAGAACATATAAAAATGATTGGTATACTTTTAGTTACTCATGGTGAAATAGGAAAATCTCTTATAGATTGTGCTTCGAATATTCATGGAAAATCTATAAACCTACTCGAGTGTATCCCTGTTAATCCTAAAAGTGACTTAGAAGAATGTCAAAAATTTATCAAAAATGAAATAAAGAATCTTGATATAGGATCTGGCGTACTAATCATGACAGACGTTTATGGAGCTACTCCTTCAAATATGCTAAAACGATATATTACTTTGGATAATATTGAGGTGATTACAGGTCTTAATTTACCAATGCTTCTTCAAGCAATCACAAATAGAGACAGTCCTCTAGCTGAGATAACCAAGGCATGTATGAATGCTGCCGAAAAAGGCATAATAAAAATGAATAGCAAATGATTCAAAAAAAAGTAAAAATTATTAATAAATTGGGTTTACATGCAAGAGCATCAAGCAAACTTACTCAACTCGCATCAATTTTTAGTTCTGAAATATTTATAATAAAAAACAATAAAAAAGTAAATGCGAAGAATATTATGGATATTTTGATGCTCGCTGCTAGCATGGGCTCTGAAGTTGAAATTCAAGTAAGTGGTTCAGATGAGAAGGAAGCAGTTAAACAAATAGAAGGTCTTTTCAAAAATTATTTTGATGAGGGCGAATAATGGTGTCGTTTAATGTTCATGGAGTTCCAGTCTCGAATGGAATTGCAATCGGAACATCACATCTAATTTCAAATGCATTACTGGAAGTTGTACGTTACGATATTAAAAATAAAAAAATTAATTTTGAAGTTAACAGATTTAAGAAAGCATTATTAATAGTAAAAAATGAATTAATCAGAATTAAAAAACAGCTTTTACTTAATTCAAATTCTCAATTTTCTCCATTTATTGACACCCATTTAATGTTACTTAGCGATAACAATATTTCACAAGAACCAATCAAAATAATTAAAGAAGAGAGATGTAATGCTGAATGGGCAATCAAAACACAGCTAGATCTAATCGTTGAGAAATTCAACCAAATAGATGACTCTTATATAAGGGAAAGAAAGCATGATGTCGTTCAAGTAGCCGAAAGAGTTATCAAGGTACTTTTAGGACATCAAAAACATAAAATAAAGTTTAAAAATGAAAGCTCAGTTATTTTAGTAGCTCAAGATATTTCTCCAGCAGATACCCTGCAGTTTAAAAAACATAAATATGGGGCATTCATTACAGAAATGGGAGGGACAAATTCCCATACAGCAATCTTAGCTAGAAGCTTAAATATTCCATCGATAGTTGCTGTAAGAAATGCAAAAAAATTAATAAAAAATAATGACACATTAATTGTTGATGGTAATCAGGGCATTGTTATTATAAATCCGAGCTCTGCTATTCTTGAAGAATATCAATACAAACAGAATCTTTGGGAAATAGAACAAAAAAAACTAATAAAAATTAGAAATGTTAAATGCAAGACTTTAGGTAATGAAACAATAACTCTTCTAGCAAATATTGAGGTTCCAGAAGATATTAAATCTGTTAAAGAAAATAATGGTGATGGTATCGGTTTATTTCGAACTGAATTTCTTTTTATGAATAGACCATCACTTCCTGATGAAGAAGAGCAATTTAATATATATAAGTCAGTTACTAAATCTATGGGGAATCTCCCAGTAGTAATAAGGACTCTAGATTCTGGAGCTGATAAAAATATTAATTTAGGCAGCAATAAAAATAATTCAGCACTTGGATTACGTGCAATTAGGCTCTGTCTATCTGAGCCACATCTTTTTAATACTCAATTGAAGGCAATTCTTAGAGCATCAGCATTTGGTAATATAAGAATTCTTATACCAATGCTTTCATCTCTCCAAGAGCTTAGGCAAACCAAAATGTTGATCGAAAGAGCAAAACAATCGCTTAAAAATTCTAAAATTAAGTTTAATAATAAAATTCTAGTAGGAGGTATGATTGAAGTTCCAGCAGTTGCTATTAATGCTGATATGTTTGCAAATGAACTAGATTTTTTATCAATTGGAACTAATGACCTTGTACAATATACGCTTGCTATTGATCGAACTGATGATAGTGTTTCTCATTTATATAACTCACTTCACCCTGCAGTTCTTAGATTGATTGATAATACAATTAAAGCAGGAAATAAATACAACAAGGAAGTTGCAATATGCGGCGAAATGGCAGGGGATCCTAAATTAACAAAATTACTTCTTGGGATGGGGCTAACAAATTTTTCAATGCATCCTGCAAGTATGTTAATTGTTAAAAAGCAAGTTTTAAGCTCAGATACAAAAAAAATAAAAATAAAAGCAAATAAAATACTAAGATCAATTGAGCCTGATAATATTGAGAAATTGATTCAAGATATTAATAAATAAAAATAGGATCGCATTATATGAATGAAAAAATTATTAACCCTTTGCTCGAAAGAAATAAACTACCATTATTTTCTCATATAAAACCTGAGCATATTTCACCTGCTATTGACATAATATTAGAAGAAAATGTAAAGAAAATTTCAGAAATTGAAAATTTATCAGAAGAGTTATTATGGGAGAATTTTATTGAGCCATTACAAAAATGTGATGAAAAGCTAAGTAGAGCATGGTCACAAGTTAACCATCTTAATGCAGTAGTAAACAGTCAAAATTTAAGGAATGAGTACAATAAAAATTTTTTGAAAATTACAAATTATTATTCTGAAATATCTCAAAATGAAATAATTTATAAAAAATTTAAAGCTCTTAAAAGCTCTTCTATTTATAAATCATTTAATGATGCAAGAAAAAAAGTTATCAATGATGAATTATTAGGATTTGAACTTGGGGGAGTTGACCTCCCTAAAAATAAGAAGGATGAGTTCAAAAAAATTAAGGAAGAATTATCTTCACTAACCTCCAAATTTGAAGAAAATCTGTTGGATGCAACAAATAATTTTCAACTTCATATTACTGACCCTATAAAAATAAGTGGTTTACCAGAAGATATTATTGCTATGGTTAAGAATAATGCAGAGCAAAAAAAATTAGATGGCTGGTTATTTACCTTAGATTTCCCTTGCTATATACCAACATTACAATATGCAGATGATAGAGATTTAAGAGAGAAAATGTATCATGGCTATTCAACAAAAGCTTCTGAGCTTGGTGATACTTTGCTAGATAACTCCGAAAATATTAATAATATTTTAATCTCTAAATCCAAACTAGCTAAAATGCTGAATTATTCTGACTATGCCTGTATGTCATTAAAAACTAAGATGGCAAAATCTAGCGAAGATGTCAAAAAATTTTTGTACGACTTAGCTAAAAAAGCAAAACCATTTGCAAAAATAGATATGCTTGAGCTATCTCAGGAAGCATCAAAAAATGGAATAGATAATATTGAAGCATGGGATGTAAGTTTTTTTTCTGAAAAAATTAAGCAACAAAAATTTAATTTTTCTGACCAAGAAATAAAAAATTATTTTCCTAAAGAAAAAGTTCTTAATGGTCTTTTTAATATTGTTGAGAAAATTTATAACATCTACATAACACCAATAAAAGCTGATGTTTGGGATAATCTTGTTGAATTCTATGAAATTAGGGATAAACAAAATAATCTGTTGGGTCAATTTTATCTTGATTTATATGCTCGAAAGAATAAGAGAGGTGGTGCCTGGATGGATGAGGCTATCACAAAATATAAATTTATCGATGAATCTTCATTGCCGGTTGCTTATTTAACCTGTAATTTTACGCCTCCTATAAATAATAACCCATCGACATTTACACATGATGAGGTTATTACTTTATTCCATGAATTTGGTCATGGGCTTCATCATTTACTTACTGAAATCGAGGAATATAGTGTTTCTGGTATTAAAGGAGTGGAATGGGATGCAGTTGAGTTACCAAGCCAGTTTATGGAAAATTTCTGTTGGGAATGGTCAGTCATTCAGGACATGTCAGAACATATTGAAACTAAGAAAGCTATGCCAAAGTCACTTTTTGACAAATTATATTTATCAAAAAGTTTTCAGTCAGGAATGCAAACATTACGTCAGGTTGAGTTTGCTTTATTTGATATGATTTTACATAGTAACTACGACCCTAACTCAAACGATGTACTAGGAACTCTGGATGTAATTAGAAACAAAATTGCAGTTATTAAACCCCCATCATGGAATAGATTTCCCCATAGTTTCTCTCATATATTTGCTGGGGGTTATGCAGCAGGTTACTACAGTTATAAGTGGGCAGAAGTTCTTTCAGCAGATGCATATAGCCTATTTGAAGAAAATGGCGTCATCTCTCCCCTTATTGGCAAGAAATTTAGAAAGGAGATTCTAGGGCGAGGTGGCTCAAGACCAGCTCTTGATTCATTTATTGCCTTTAGAGGCCGTGAGCCAACAATAGATGCCCTTCTTAAACATTCTGGATTAAATTGATAAATTGAAAATAGCAACTTGGAACGTAAATTCACTAAATGTAAGACTTCCCCATGTTATTGATTGGGTAAAAAAAAATCAACCAGATATTTTATGCCTTCAAGAAACTAAACAAATTAATGACAAATTTCAATATGAAGCATTTAGTGATATTGGTTACCACTCATATCATAATGGACAAAAGACTTACAATGGGGTGGCTATAATATCAAAGAAGGAATTAAATCATATTAATTTTAATCTTCCAGATTTTGATGACCCTCAAAAAAGAATTATTTCAGGAACATGGAACAGCAATTCTAACGAAAAAATTTATATTGTATGTGCATATATTCCGAATGGTCAATCAGTAGGCTCTGATAAATTTATCTACAAAATTAATTGGTTAAATAAATTTTATGAATGGGTAGAAGAACTTACTAAAAAATATGATGGGATCATTTTAACTGGGGATTTTAACATTGCACCAGAAGATAAAGATTGTCATGACCCGAACCAATGGGTTGGACAGATTTTGGTATCGCCAGAAGAGAGGGAGTTTTTTAATAATATACTTAATATTGGTTTCCATGATTCATATAGAAAAATTAACCCAGAGAAGCAAGAGTATTCATGGTGGGATTACCGTATGGCAGGTTTTAGAAGAAACCTAGGAATGAGAATAGATCATATTTTAGTATCGTCAAAAATAATATCAGAGGTTAAAAATTCATACATTGATAAAGAGCCTAGAAAATTAGAACGTCCATCAGACCATACTCCAGTGGTGACAGAGCTCAAATAATTATTTAGCATTGATCTTTAGTTGCTTTAATTTTCTATATAAATGAGTTCGTTCTACTCCTGATTTTTTTGATAAGTCTGTGATTGATAATTTAGATTTAATATGAAATTCAAAATATTTTCTTTCAAATTCCTGACGAGCCTCTTTAAGAGGTATGTTGTATAAATTACTAATAACTTCTATGTTTGAAATATTCTTACTTAAATTAATACTATTTATTTCGGTATCATTAGAATGAAGGTCATCTGCAGTTATAGTTTCAACATCGATATTCTGTATTAGATTTACAATAAATTCATTTAATATATCTATGTTATGGAAACTAGGATTGAGTCTCATAAAATTTAAAGCAGATGTATCAAATTCTTTATAACCAATGTTAATGTTTCTGGATAAATAATAATTCAATATTAAAATTGAAAAATCAGATATAGAATCTTCATTACAAATAGGCATTGCTAAGAAGCAAGACTCAAAATTCCATTCATTACCTACAAGTTTTTTTATTAAATTCTTGTCTTCATCTACAATAATGACTTTAATTTTTTTACTAATTAATAACTTAATTACAGCCCTTAATTCATTTGTATCATAATTTGATAAGTAACTAAGTTTCTTGATTAATAAAGCAGTCTTGCCCTTTTCTTGAATTTTATTGATTAGAAGTGAATCTAGTTTGTTTTTTGAATCAAATACACTAAAATTATTTCCCAATAGAAACTCAATACAAACATTCAAAAAATTACCATTTTTTCCATTAAGAAGAATTAAATCTTCTTTTTTTAAATCTTTAAGTTTTTGTCTTAATTTATTAGTAATTGGACTCTCAACTTCATTAATAAAACTCACATCTAATTTAGATATATTAATAGATTTTTTTAGTGCTAATGTTATTGTTTTAAGTAATTTTTGGAGTGAGATTGGCTTTTCTAAAAAATCAAATGCACCAATTTTTGTAGCTTCAATAGCTGTATCAATAGTTCCATGCCCTGACATCATAATTACTGGACAATTAATCTCTTTATCTTTAGCCCATTGCTTTAAAAGTGATATACCATCGCAATCAGGCATCCATATATCTAGAAGAATTAAATCAAAACGAACTTCTTTTTTAATTTTTTTTGCCTCATAAGCATTTTCAGCTACAACTATTTCGTAGCCTTCATCCTTAAGAATATCTGATAATGATTCTCTTATATCCACTTCATCGTCAATAATTAATAATTTAGCTTTTTTCATATTATTTAGGTAATCTTACCGACACACTAATTCCTTTTATTTTATTTCTCTTAATTTCAATTTTTCCTAAATGCTCTTCTATAATTTTATTCACTATAGCAAGCCCAAGCCCTGTTCCATTTGATTTTGATGTTACATAAGGCTCAAATATTCTACCCATTAATTCATTGGAAATTCCCATTCCATTATCTTTTATTATGAACGTAATTGACTTTTTTTCATCAATTATATTTATGTTAAGTTCAGGACTCTTTTCTTTTACTAGTCCATCTTTTGCATTTTCAATCAAGTTGATGATTACTTGTCGTATTTTATTTTCATCTGCCCTAATTGTTAATAATTTATTTGATGCTTTGATTTTAATTTTAATTTCGGTAGATTGATATAATTCAACAATATTTTCGAACAATTCATACAAGTCAAATGCTTTTATAATTTTTTCTGGTGATCTCGAATATTCTGAGAACTCATTTACCATTGTTTTTAGGGCCTGCACTTGATTTACTATAGTTTTTGTTGATTTGTTAACCATCATTAAGTCCTCATTACTAAGCTTGTCTTTCAATTTATGTTCAATCCTTTCAGCAGACAATTGAATTGGTGTTAGAGGATTCTTTATCTCATGTGCTAATCTTCTAGCAATTTCAGACCAAGCTTGGTTTCTCTGGCCTCTAGTTAATTCTGTAATATCATCCAACACTAATATATATGAAATATCTTTTTCCCTTTTTAGTGGAGTTATCTGAACACGAATTATCTCTTCATTATTTTTATTATTTGTATTGAATTCAAAGCTCTGCTCTCTTAGTATTTTCTTTGTAAGAATAATTGTATTAATCTTTTGAATAATCGCCTGATATTTTTTATTCCTAGATATATTATTTGTGAATTTTATATCAGTCATATCTATTCTTTTGAATTTGATTATCTTCGATGCAGTAATATTATGTAATTTAATAACGCCATCTCCATCTAATACAATTACCCCTGATGATAAGTGAGTTAAAATTGTATCAAGAAAAGCTCTTGCTATCTCTAGACGCTCTCTACTCTTTTCTGAGCTCTTTGTTGCAACATTTAGCTGCATTGTCATGCTATTAAATGACTTAACTAGAAGCCCTAATTCATCCCTACTATTTTCTGGAATTGTTTTATTATATTTACCCTTTGCTATTTGTCTTGTCGCTTCCGCCAACAATGATATTGGTTTGGATATTCTCCTGCTTATCACAAAGGATGCTGCAACAGCAGATAGAATGGCAAGTAGCAATACTAGCGTCAATGTTATTGTATATATTATTTTTAGAGAACTTCGGCTGTATGCAAGCCTTTGATAGTCCTCATATACTGATTCAACAGATAATGCTATATCTGAAATTGATTCAGGGATTGGCTGAGTAATCTGAATTATTCTATCTGTCTGTAGTAATTCTTTACTAGGTATAGGCACATATGCCTTCATATAAATTTTTCCATCTATCTCTTCAATTTTCCCAAAGAATCCATCTGAGGCACGTATTAAATCCTCTTGTTTTGGCAATACTGGCAATGGAGTAAGATATTCACCTGATACGCTAAGTATTTTAGAATTTGAATCAAATATGACAGCCTCTTGTATTGAGAATTTATCTCTTAGGTCATCTAATATTTCAGAGCTTGATGATTCTTCACCTGCACCAATGGAATATGCCATGCTCTTTGATTTTAATTCAATATCTTTTAGTAGAATATCAAGTGTTTTCTGCCCCAGGCTTAACCCGCCCTGGAGTGCTGATTCTACTTGAACATTGAACCATGACTCAATTGACTTCGTCAAAAAACTTACAGAGACTAAATAAACTATCGTAACTGGAATAATAACAATAGTTGCAAATGATAAAACTAGTCTCATTGTTAATCGACTTCCTACAATTTCTTTTTTTACATTTTGAATTAATTTTGCTATCTGAGTCGTAATTAGAACAATTAATGCGCAAATAAAAATTATATTAAAGATCAGGAGCAGCCTAAATGCTTCACTCGATACTAAGTCAGTGTTTTCGAGAGATTTCGCTAGAAATATCAAAGAAGCTATTCCTATAAAAGCAACTGTTGTTATTAAATATCTCAATTTAATCTTCCTATCTCAATTCTTGTTAACTCAGACTCAACGTCCCATGATTTATTATTAAAGTTAATTTGTAACGCTTTAGGTAAATATTTTTTATCTAATTTAGTTTTTAACTCTAGAGTACCTTCATTTAATTCTATGCTGGGGCCAATAATTAATTTTATATATGATAGCTTCTTAAGGGCATCATCGATATTATCAAAAAAACTTTTTTGACCTTTTATATCACTGACCATATATTTTTTTAGCAAACTTTTATACTTTAATTTAAAATAAAATTCTTTAGATAATATTTTTTTACGAAATCCATATTTGTTATTTTGTAAAATTTTTGCTGTTGCTAAAAAGTTAAAAGGAATTCCTTTGCTTGCTGCTACCCTAGCTTCTGAAAGTAATGATATTGATTGGTGGTAACTTAAAAAGTAATGTCCATCAAAAAAATTCAATTTAACATCACTAATTTCAATTTTTTGCTCCATTGAAAAGGCATTAATAGAAAATAAAATCGAACATATTAAGGTGAATTTATTCCTAATTTTTTTGAAGTAATGCATAAAATAATCCATCATGATTTTCTGAAGGAACCAACTGATTCTTTATATATTTAGTATTATTTGGATATGTAATATCATTTTCTTTTACATCCAAAAATTCTTTTTTAAATCTTTCAATAACATCTCTATTTTCATTGCTAAATATTGAGCATGTAACATAAAGTAGTTTTCCACCAGTCTTTAACAATGGCCAAGCTGATTTCAATAATAAATATTGCATCTCAGAAAATTTCTTCAGATCATTCATTTGTCTTAGCCATTTTATATCTACATGTCTCCTCACAATTCCTGATGCAGAACAAGGAACATCTAACAATATTCGATCAAAATATTCACCATCCCACCATAAATTATTATTCGATAATGAACCATGAATTACATTTGCATTTAACTCTAATCTTTTTAGATTACCACTAATTTTATCTACTCTAATCTCATCATTTTCTAGAGCTGTAACATCCACATCTTCATATTCGAGAATGCTGCATGTTTTTCCTCCTGGTGCTGCACAGGCATCTAATATTTTTTGGCCTTTCTTAATATTTAATAATTCTGTTGCAATCTGTGCGCCAAAGTCTTGGACTGAAATATTCCCTTCTGAGAATCCCGGAATATCATTTATATTCAGCGGATTCTTAATTATGAGTCCTGTATTTGAGATTATTTTATGCTCTAATCCTTCTTTCAATAGTGTTTTACTATATTTTTCAATATTAACTTTTCTTTTATTTACTCTAAGAGTGAGTGGGGGATGCGTATTTCCAATTTCTAGGATTCCCTCCCAATCATTTTCAAATTCATTCTTCACTTTATTAATCCACCAATTTTGATAGCTATATTTAGCAATTGGGTCTTGATCTAATTTTTTATCTAAGTCGTCCCTCCCTCTTAAATAATTTCTTAATACTGCATTTACAAATTTACTTTTTCTAAAATCAATTTTTTTAGCTGCATCAACTGCCTGATTTACGATCGTAAAGTTATTAAATTTTTCTTGGGATAATTGATAGAGTGCGATATGGATTAAGCATTCCACCATTTTATTTTCTATCTTATTTCTTACTAATTGATTTATTATAAATCTTGATTTACCAAGAAATCTTACTGAGCCATAGGTTAATGCCTTAATTTGAGCTTCTTGTATTTCTATATTGTCATTCTTATTGCTTTCAAACACTGCGTCAAAACTTTTACCTAGGTTAGCCCCATTAAGTAGCTTTTCTAAAACTTTTGCAGACATAAATTGTGAGTTCTGCATCATATTATTTTCTCAATTTTAGTTATTTCATACCCTCTAATAAATGAATTTGCGCTCATCTTATTTTTTCCTTCAGGCTGAAGTTCCATTATTTGAATTACTCCATTTTCTAATTTTAGAATTAACTCTTCATTATATGTATATAACCCCCCAATATTCATTTTCGTATTTGTATTTATCTTTTCAAACAAGTTAACTCTCCATATTTTTAGAATTTTTTCCCTAAAAATAATTGATGCCCCTGGATAGGGATTTAATGAATTAATTTTGTGAAGAATTACTTCGGGAGATTGACTCATATTTAATCGTGCTTCTGATTTTTTTATTTTTTCAGCATATGTAACCAGCGATTCATTTTGTTCAATCATTGAGATAGTTTCTTTTACTTGAAGAGATGAAACTATTTGACTCATTAATATTGCACCTATATTTGCCAGACTCTTGGTAACGTCTCCAGCCGAGGTATTCTCATTTAAATTTATACTTTTACTAATTAACATAGGTCCTGCATCTAACCTCTCAACAACTTTCATAATAGTAACTCCTGTAGTCCGGTCCCCGGACTCAATTGCACGCTGAATAGGTGCTGCTCCTCTCCATCTCGGAAGTAAGGATGCATGAACGTTATAACACCCCATTGGAAATAAAGCTAAAATCTCCATAGGTATAATTAATCCGTATGCTACTACAATTAAAATATCTGCATCATATGCCTCTAAAGTTTCAAATACATCATTATCATTTTTAAGTGAAATAGGTTGGAATATTGGAATGTTTAAACTTAATGCTATTTTTTTTACTGGGCTGTATGAATTTTTCATTCCTCTGCCTGATTTTTTATCGGGCTGAGTTAGTACATGAGTGACTTTAGAATAATCAGTATTTAATGAAATTAAGGTTGGGACTGAAAATTCTGCGGTTCCTGCAAATACAATTTTTAGATAATTATCCATATAGTTAGATTAAGGAGTGTCTTTTTGTTTAGACTGCTTAATCATTTTTGATTTAATCCTACTTTTCTTTAAATGTGATAAATATTCCACAAAAACTTTTCCTAATAAATGATCCATTTCATGCTGAATACATACTGATAATAAACCATCAGTTTCTAACTCAAGTAAATTTCCGAAAATATCTAAGGCTCTGATTTTTACCCATTCCGCACGCTGTACTTTCTCATAAATTCCTGGGACCGATAGACAGCCCTCTTCCAGAACTTGCTCCCCTCTTTTATCAATAATCTCAGGATTAATTAACACAAGAAGGGAATCTTTACTTTCAGAAATATCAATCACTATAATTTGCTCATGCTCATTGACTTGAGTTGCTGCAAGACCTATACCAGGTGCTGCATACATAGTTTCTGTCATATCTTTAATTAATTTTCTATGTTTTTCTTTTACTTCTTTTACAGGAGCTGCCAGATTATGGAGTCTGGGATCTGGGTAATTTAAAATATTTAATATTGTCATTGATTATTTAATAGTTAGCTGATAAATTAATCTAAGTTAAATGCTAATTAATATTCTTTGTTATAAATATAATTATACTGTGTACAGCACTTTTTTCTCTTATTTCAGTCAATCATTAGCACTAAAGTTGTATTTAATTAAAAATATAAGGAGTTTATATGTTTGATCTGTTAATTTATATGTTTGAAAACTACCTTAGCACTCAAAATCAGTTAGATTTTAATAATATGTCTCAAGAGTTAGAAGCTGCAGGCTTTGATAATGATGAAATTGAGAAAGCATTTAATTGGTTTTCACAATTGAAATTAATGGCAGACAAAATACCTCTTAATTCTAAATTAAAAATTAATGATAAATTAAGGATATTCACAGGGCCTGAATTAGAAAAAATAGCCTGCGATGGTTTAGGATTTATATTATTTCTGGAACAAGCACACGTTCTTAATTCAATAGAGCGAGAGATTATAATTGACCGTGCAATGGCGTTAAATCAAAATATTATTTCAATTGATGAGGTCAGGTGGATTGTTATGATGACATTATGGAACAATGGCAGAGAAAATGATTACCTTTTTGTCGAGGATGCACTTTATAAAAAAGAGCAATTAAGCTTACATTAACTTTTAATATTATTAATTATTTTAGTAATTATGCCGGACTCATTGAGTGTGTAAAAATGAATGCTGGGCACTCCATACTGAATTAATGTCTCACATAACTCTGATATCACATCAACCCCGAAAGCTCTAAGAGAAACAATATCATCTCCATAACTTTCAAGCTTTAACCTTAGCCATCTAGGTATTTCTGCACCACAATTTGATGAAAATCTTGATAGCTGCTTAATATTATAGATAGGCATAATTCCAGGAATAATAGGTACGGAAATTGATTTCTTCTGACATTCCTCTATAAACTTAAAATAAGCATCTACATTGAAAAAAAACTGGGTAATTGCTGAATTTGCTCCAGCCTCTATTTTTCTTTTAAAATTATTTAAATCATCAGTTGAAGAATCTGCTTCTGGGTGATATTCAGGGTATGCCCCAGCATCAATATAGAAATATTCTCCAGTTTCCTCCCTTATAAATGAAATTAACTCATTAGCATATTTAAAATCTCCGTGGCTTATTGCTCCTGATGGGTTATCTCCTCTTAAGGCAACTAAATGTTTAATATCATGGTTCTTATACTCATTTAAAAGGGATCTAATTTCCTCTTTTGAAGCACTAATGCAAGACAGATGAGGTACACCATTATTATTTGATGATTTAATACTTAAAACTGTTTCTAATGTTTTAGCCTTAGTTGAGCCGCCAGCACCAAAAGTAACGGAAAAAAATTCTGGGTTAAATTCCGATAATGTTTTTATTGTTTTATTAAGTTTAAGATCTCCCTCCTCAGTGCGAGGAGGAAAGAATTCAAAACTTACTGATGGCATATTGGGCATATCTTAATACCTATATGTCTCAGTTTTAAATGGTCCG
>MDTF01013936.1_pt1 | contig 17903 bp, 17 predicted proteins | sample 811191 | NCBI WGS metagenome assembly MDTF01 (sample SAMN05326649, study PRJNA326480) | marine metagenome | isolation source: seawater | place: Southern Ocean | collected 2011 | reverse complement strand
TGTAAGCACCGTAAGGTGTGTAGCTGACCAGTACTAATAGCTCAATTGGCTTGATTTATGCACTGAAAAAAATTTTTCAGTCTCAAGAAAAACACTTTTTTAAAAATATAAATTGATATTAATTTACAAAGAAAACAAAAGCCTGCAAGAAATTGCAGGCTTTTTTATTGAACTGCTAAAATTAACAATCAATTCTTTTTAATCCAGTCACTAAGCGAATTCTCGGACTCCACGAGAAAATTTTTTTTGTTAAATTTATATATGATTTTGAAAAATAATTTATTTTAGATTTGTAAGGTTTTAAATAAATGATTTTAGAATTGGTATTTAATTTTTTTTGTATTTCTAATGCAAGTTTTTTAATGGATATTACATTTCCCGATCCCACCTCAAATGTACCTGATTTTTTTACTCTAAGACATTTACAGAATAGTTCACATAGATCTTCGATATGAATAAAATCTCTTATATTTGCAGAATGTTTTAAACTAATTTTTTTTTTTAATTTTATTTTTCTTGTTAAAGACGCTACCACGCCTCTATTGTTAAGATTACCACCATATACATTAAAAATACGAAAAATAAAGAAATCTAGTTCTTTGGTTTTGTTATATTCTAATATTTTTTTTTCACATTGAATTTTTGATTTTGAGTATTCATTTATAGAAAAAATTTCTTTGGATATTCTTTTATTATGTTTATTATATTTATAAGTAGATGTGCTTGGAAAGATTAATTTGATGTTGTTTCTTGAACATATTTCAACAATTTCCATCATTCTTATTTTGTTTCTATTTAATGAATTTAATGAATTTTTTATTTTGAAATCAAAATGAAAAAAATGAGTAAACTTTAAAGTGTTTTTAGGTTTTTTTTTAAAATTAAATTTCGTAAATTTTATTTTTTTTTTTTTTAAAATTTTACAAAAATAAGAACCTATATAACCCTGGTGCCCTGAAATAAGTAATTGTTTACTCATAATTATACTATCATTTTAAATATATTTGTGTTTAAAAAATGTCATGGGTGAGCTTAAGAAAAAAATATTATTAATTACACACTTTTCAAAAAAAATTGGAAAGGGGCATTACTACAGGTCTTTACAAGTCCAAAAAAAAATATCAAAAAAATTTCGATGTGAAATAATATTTAATAAAAGTAGTAATTATATTTATCAACAAGTTAAAAAAAACAAGCCCAATTTAGTAATTTATGATCTAAAAAAATATACTAAAAAATTATTTAGACATGATGCAAAATATATTGCCTTTGATAATAATAAAAAATTTCATAAAAACTTAATAAATTTAAACCCTCTAACATTATCGAAGACTCCATATTGTGGCCCAGATTGGTATCCTTTTCCAGAAGAGTTTTACAAGGAAAAGATAAAAAAAATAAAAAAAAAAACTTTTTCACTATTAATTGTACAAGGAGCGACAGATGCTTTCAATAATTTAAACAATATATTAAAATGTTTAGATTATATTGATCATAAAAAAATTAAAGTTTGCATAATTAAAATGCCCAGTAATTTAAATATAGATATTAAAAATAAAAATAACATAAAGATAAATAAAATTCCTTTAATTAAAAAAATTTCTAGCCTTCTTAAAAATATCGATATAGCTATAACGGGATGTGGCAATTTTTCCCTAGAAATATCTTTTTTTGGAATTCCAAGTGTCTACGTATCATCGGAAAAAACAGAGATTAAACGTGGTAAATTTTTTCAAAAAAAGGGTTTAGGTAAGTTTTATAGCCCAAATAATTTTAAAAAAATTTCTAAAGAATTGAACAGATTAATTAACGATAATAATTATTATAAAAAAATAGAAGAAAAAAAATTAAAAATTTTTAGAAAGAAAGGATTATCTAATATATTAAAATTAGTAGATAAGCATATAAATGAAATTTAAAGAATTGATAAAAAATTCCAGTCCCTATCTCATAGCAGAAATTGGTGTTAATCATGAAAATAATTTAATTCTTGCAGAAAAAATAATAAAACAAGCTAAAATAGGTGGTGCTGATGCAGTAAAATTTCAAACCTATAAAGCTGAAACGATTGCAGCCAAAAAAAGTCCCTATTACTGGGATCTTAAAAAAGTTAATATTAAAAGTCAGTACACTTTATTTAAAAAATATGAAAAATTTACTGAAAACGATTACATAAAGCTCAAAAAAATTTGTGACCATTACAATATAGAATTTTTGTCAACTCCTTTTGACACGAATTCAGCCTTATTTTTAAATAAAATCGTCAAGTTTTTTAAAATCGCATCTGCTGATCTTACAAATTTAATGTTAATTGATTGTGTATGCAAATTAAAAAAACCTATTTTACTATCAACAGGCGCTAGTAACTTCAAAGAAATATCTTTTGTAGAAAACTATATTAAAAGAAATTTTTCAAAAATAGATATAGCTCTCATGCATTGTATTTTATCTTATCCCACAAAATTTAAAGACGCACACCTTGAGATGATTCCATTTTTAAAACGTAAATTTAATAAAAGAATAATTGGATATTCCGACCACACAATGCCTGACGAGAGTGGTATAGTACTATTGTCTGCTTATCAAAAAGGAGCTAAGATCATAGAAAAACATTTTACCTTAGATAAATTAAAGGGAAAAAAAAATAATGATCATTTTCATTCCATGGATTACAATGATTTTATCAAACTAAGAAAAAACATCTTAATTCTAAATTCAATAAGCGGGACAATGAAAAATAGAGATGTATTAATCACAGAGAAAAAATCTCGTCTAAATGCAAGGAGAAGCCTATATGCTCTAGGGTTAATACAGAGTAATCAAAAATTATCTTATAAAAATATTATTGCAAAAAGACCTGGGGGAGGCATTTCACCGCTGCATTATAAGAAAATTATAGGAAAAAAATTAAAAAAAAAAGTGAAAGATGAACACCAATTTTCTTGGAAAGATTTTTTTTAAATTTTAAATTATATTTTTTAGATACACATTTTTTTTTTTATTTATTTTATAAGATGATTGAATAAAAATTTTTTGAAATATCCTATAAATATCATCAATAGATTTAAATTTTTTAAATAAATCAGAATATATTTTTGAACTACTATTTTCGTATAAATATATTTTTTTTATTCTATTGTCTTTTTTGAAAGAGACTAATTTTTCGTTTTCTTCATAAAAAAATTCTTCATTTTTCTGCCCAATGATCTTTCTCTTCTCCAATATGATCTGTTGAGTGTTAATTTTTTGTTTCAAAATTTTTTTAACAAAGATTGGTTTTTTTTTAAGTTTTTTAATTATCTGAATTGCAAGCTCTTTTAAATTTTTTAATTTCCCTACAGTTTTATAGGTAGGAATAATAATGCACCCATTGGATTCTTTTAAAAGAGAGATTAAACATAAATCAGCACCTTCAGAGTGCGTAACAAAATATCTACTAATATTTTCGGGCACTCCAACAGGAAGAGAGGCTAAGGTTTTTTCATATATATTTTTAAGCAAACTACCATTGGAAAAAGAAACATTAGCAAACCTGACTGTAGAAATAAATTTTTTACTAAATTTTTTTTTTTTTTCAAAAAGTTCATTTTCCATTATTTTTTTGGAACAACCCATTAAACTTGAGGGATAAACTGTTTTATCAGTTGAAATAAAAAAGATTTTTTTTAAATTTTTCAATCTATCTAAATTCCCTAACTTAAAAGGGCTTATACAATTTGTTTTTATTAAGTAATTCAAAGAATAAAAATTTTCTTCACTTCTCACATGTTTTAATGCTGCAAAATTTAAAAAATGGGTAATTTTTTCAGACTTTAGAATATCATTGATATTAATATTATTAATATCCTGACAAATAAAATCTCTAGCAATTTTTTTTTGGTAATTTAGATTTATATCTCGATTTAATTCCGTTAGTGAATTTTCATCTTTATCTAAAAAAAATATTTTTAATATATTATAATTTTTAAGTTTTAGAGAAAAAGCCCTACCAATCGAGCCAGCAGCCCCGCATATGAGTATTCTTGATTTCTCAAAATCTCTTTTAAGTTCATTTTCTTGATTTTTTTTTAATTTAAATTTGGAATCTTTACCAAAGATTTCATTCTCTAATGTACTGATGCTTGCAAACTTCATCTTCTTATTTTTAAATATTCCTTTAATGTTCCGTAATCTAACCATTTTTCATGATGATAAAAAGGCATTAGTTTAAATTTTTCTTTTAGGGCTCTATTAATAAAATCAGGCATATCAATTTTTTCATTTTTAGAAATTAATTTTTTAATTACGTTTTGATTAATAGTATAAATGCCAGCGTTAAAAAAATAATCTCTTGTAGGTTTTTCTTCTAAATTCAAAATTTTATTGTTTTTAATATCAACTGTAGCGAAAGGTATCTCAAAAGTCTTATCTTTTACACTTACAGTAAAATCCGAATTATAAGAGTTATGGAAAAATAAAAGATTTTTTAAATCCAAGTCAGTTATTAAATCAGCATTGATTGCTAAAATAGGCAAATTGTTTTTATATTTAATTTTAGCTAGGCTTCCAGCAGTACCAAGAGGTTTTTTCTCTATAAAAAAATCTACTTTTTTATTTTTTAATTTACTTTTAAAATAATTTTTTTTAAAAAAAAGTGTGACTGTAATGTTTTGAAAACCAAATTTTTTAATATTTCTGATTAGAGTTTCTAAATTAGGTATATTTTTTATTTTCAACATAGGTTTGGGAATTTTCTTTGTAAATGGGTGCAATCTTTTGCCAAAACCACCAGCAAATATCACCACATGATTCTTAAACTGAGGATTTTTAACTTTATTTAAATTTTCAAGACCAATTAGATTATTTTTTTTATTTAAAATAGGAACGTAATTTATTTTAAAAACATCCTCATCTTTAAAATTTTTAACTCCATTTTTTATTGTTTTTGGTTTTGAGTTCATTAGATCTTTTAATTTTATATTATTATTTTTTAAAAATAATGCACTTCTCAAATCTCCATCAGTTACAGTGCCAATAAGTTTACTTTTCTTAACAATTAAAATAATTTTCTTTTTAAGTGAATTAATCTTATCCAGAGCTTTTAATATCCCATCATTTTCTGACATTATATTACTTTGTAGCTTCGTATTAATTTTATTATGAGAATTCATGATTTTAAATTAACCTTTTTTTGGATAATATTTTTATTTATTTTTAAATAAGATCTATTTTTTTTAAAAAATTTTATTATATCCTTCAATCCAAAGTTGACATCTATATTATTACCTATTTTTTTAACAAGCAATCTAGCTAATTTTAAATCCTCAATTGTATCGATTGTTAGTCTTATTCTTAAATTAGTTTTTAGATTTTTTGGCATTGATAAATTTTTTAGCTTATATTTTTTCTTGCCTTCTCTATAGAAATATAAGCTAGGGTGTTCCTTAAGATCTTTTTTATCACAATATTTGTAATTTTCTTTTAAGTGTTTAAGTAAAAAAATTTGTGTATTAAATCCTAATGGCACGTGGCTTTTTGAATAGTTTCCTAAGCCACAATTAGTAACATAATGGTATTTATTAATATTTTTCAAAAAAAAATTTACCATATAGTCAATAATTGCAGGATCAACAAAAGGATTGTCAGCAGTCAATTGTACTATTAAATCAGCATTAAATTTTTCAGCAGTTTTTATTAATCTTAAATTCACATCATCTTCATAACCCCTGTAAAAATTTACGCCTTCTTTTTTCAAAAAATTAATAATTTTATCGTCTTTTTTGTTTGTTGTAGTGGCCACAACTATGTCATCTAAAGTTTTTGATCTTTTCAATCTTTTAATAAGAACACCTATCATTGAATGTTTACCCAAACTTTTCATAACTTTTCCAGGGAGCCGTGAAGAGTTCATTCTGGCTTGAATTGTTGCAATTACTCTAAGTTTCTTCATAAGGTAAAAATAATTTATAAACTTGACCGTTCAATATTTGAACGTTAATAATAAATATTTTTGATATAAAATAAAGTAAAAACATTCAATAATCAAATTTAGGAAAAATAAATTTTTTAAATTTAAATGTTCTTGAGAAAAATTTATACTCAAAGTGTAAAAAATATAATAAATGGCTTCTAAAAAAATTCTAATTTGTGTTGCGCACCCAGATGACGAAACAATAGGTTGCGGGGGGACAATTGCAAAACATATTAAAAATGGAGATAAGGTTTTTTGCATCTCTATGACAGATGGAGTTAGCTCAAGAGATAATTTTAAAAATTTAGATATTATAAAAAGAAAAAATTCAAAAAAAAAGGCAGAAAAAATTCTAGGGTTTAAGTGGGTAAAAAATAATAAATTTTTTCCAGACAATCAATTGGACACAGTAAGACTTATTGAAATAATAAAAACAATAGAAGAAGCCAAAAATAAAATTAAACCTGAAATAGTTTACACTCATTTTCCCGAAGATTTAAATATTGATCATAGAATAGTTGCAGAAGCGACCTTAACTGCCTTTAGACCTACAGTAAAAAACTTTGATAAAATTTTAGCTTTCGAAATACCGTCCTCAACTGATTACAGATATTATAAAAAAAAAAGTTTTAGCCCTAATTATTTTAATGACATATCGAATTTTTGGAAAGTTAAAAAAAAAGGTTTGCTAGCATATAAACAAGAAATGAAAAAATTTCCAAACAGTCGTTCAATTAAAGGAATAGAAACTCTTGCAAAATACCGTGGTATTCAAAACGGATTAAAATATGCGGAAGCATTTATGATACTTAAACAAATAAATAGATGAGAAAATATTTAATTGTAAATAAAAATTTTTTTTTTAAAAAAAAACTAAAAAACTCAAAAGAAAAAAAATTTTTTTTTATATCAAAAAAAAATAATTTAAATTTAAAAGCAATAAAAAAAATTAAGCCTGATATTATCTTCTTTCCACATTGGAGTTGGAAAATTAAGAAAACTATATTAACTAAGTACAATTGTATCGGATTTCATTCCACACCATTACCCTTCGGAAGAGGCGGTAGTCCGATTCAAAATATGGTATTAAGAGGTTTTAAAAAAACTAAAATATGTGCGTTTAAAATAACATCTAAGTTTGATAGCGGGTCAATTTATTTAAAAGAAGATTTAGATTTAAATGGAGATGGACATGTTATTTTTGAAAAGATGTACGTAAAGATATTCAAAATGATAGTGAGCTTATCAAATCACATACCAATACCTGAGGCCCAAAAAGGGCGTATTGTAATTTTTAAAAGACTTCCAAAAGAAAATAGTAATTTAAAAAAAAACTTAAATTTGAAAATGATTTATAATTTAATTCGAGTATTAGACACTAATGATAAAAATTATTTAAATGCTTATGTTCAGCTAGATAAAGTTAAATTTAGTTTCACAAAAGCAAAATTTAAAAGAAACAAAATAGAAGCTAAAGTAATTATTGAAAAAGTTAATTTTTAATTAGTTTTTTGACAAGGTTTGATATTTTTGAGTCATCTTTGTAGATTTTAGACATTATCGCAGCACTTTCTTTTGGTGATTTTTTGTAAGCTAACCGGAGAAGGTCCATCCAATTTACATTATTTTTACCCCTGATCGCCTCAATGTGATCAATTATTTTTAGTTTATTATTTTTTTTCATTAGCAGATAGTATTTTTAAAAAATTAAGCACATCTTACTTTATATAAAAACTTTTTTGTAGCTCAATTTTACTTAAATCATTTTAGATAATAATTTTTTTGTAAGAGGTTCATTTGCTTCAATATTAACAGTGCTTTTTTTTCCTAAAATTTTTTCATAGTATGAAGCAGATATTCCATAACCAGGGCGTATTTTTCTAATATTAAATTTATTAAGAGTATCACCAGTAGTAATTTTTCTTACAACAAAAATTGACCGTCTAAACATTTTACTTTTTTCTTCCGATGTATTTCTAAAAAATTTTTTTTTACCTAAAAGTTTTTTTGTAAAAAGATGATTTTTTTGAATTCTTGAAAAATTATTTATTGCTTTTTTGTACTCTATAATTTTTTCTCCGCTGATAGAAAAATCTGAGTCTAAAGCTTTTACATTCCCTAAACTTATGTGTTTTTCAACTATAGTAGCTCCAAGTTTGACAGCCATCGAAGCTATCCTAAAGTCATTGGAGTGATCTGAAAAGCCAATTTCACATTTAAATTTTTTTTTCAAAACTTTGATATTGTTTAAATTAAAGTCAGATATTTTTGAAGGGTAGTTACTAACACAGTAAAGAAGAGCGATATTTTTAGCCCCATTTTTTTTGGCTGTATTAAATGATAAAGAAATTTCATCAAGAGAGGCCATTCCAGTTGATATTATAATTGGTTTTTTTGTAGATGCCACTTTTTTAATTAAAGGTAGATCTGTCATCTCAAATGAAGCAATTTTATAAAAAGGACAATTTAATTTTTCTAAAAAATCGACGGCATTTTCATCAAATGGTGTACTAAATATTTTGATATTTATACTTTTTGCGTAAAGAAAAAGCTTTTTGTGCCAACGATAAGGTGTTTGCGCTTTCTTATAAAGGTCCCACAAGTTATAATTTTTCCACAAACCACTTTTTATTTGAAAATATTTTTTTTTAGAATTTACAGTCATAGAATTTGGAGTATATGTTTGGAGCTTGACAGCATCTGCTCCATAGTCTTTTGCAGCTTTAATAAGTTTTTTTGCATTTGCAAAACTGCCATCATGGTTTGAAGAAACTTCAGCAATTAAGAATGGTTTGTTTAATTTTCCAAACATATTTAATTTATTTAAATAAATTGTATTTTTTTGTTGTTTTAGATAGTGTACCATAATTCTCAATAATTCTAAAAATTACTTAATGAAAAATTTTATACCATACGGCAAACAAAAAATTTTTAATTCTGATTTATTGGAAGTAAAAAGAGCTTTAAAATCAAATCTTATAACTGGTGGTAATTATGTAAAAAAATTCGAAGATTTTTTTTCTAAATACACAAAAGCAAAATATTCTATTTCATGTTCTAGCGGAACAGCAGCTATACACCTTGCGTTAGAGTCAATAGGAGTAAAAAAAAATGACAATATAATTATTCCATCAGTTAATTTTATTGCAGCAGCAAATCTATCATCAAAACTAGGTGCGAATATTTATCTGGCAGATGTTGACAAGAACTCAGGTCAGATGACACCTAAAAACTTAATTGATTGTATTAAATTTAATAAATTAAAAAAAATTAAAATATTTTTTTCCATGTACAACGGTGGGAGCCCAAATCATGCAAAAGAATTCTATAAAATTAAAAAAAAATACAAGACCACGCACGTTGAAGACGCTTGCCATGCTTTAGGTGCAAAATATTTAAATACAGATAACTCCAAGGTAGGAAGTTGTAAATTCTCTGACATGGCAACTTTTTCGTTTCACCCTCTTAAATCTATTACTACAGGTGAAGGAGGAATGGTTGCAACATCTAATAAATTTTTATATGAAAAAATTAAAAAATTAAAAAATCATGGAATTATAAGAAAAACATCAAACAATAAAAATTATAATTGGTCGTATGAAGTTTTAGAGCCAGGTTATAATTATAGATTAAGCGATATAAATTGCGCGTTAGGTTTTTCCCAGTTAAAAAAATTAGACACAATAATTTTAAAAAGAAAACTAATTGCCAACTATTACACCAAAAAATTAAAAAAATTTTCTAATTTTATTCAAACTCCCTGTATGCTTAATAATCAAACGTCAGCCTGGCACTTATACATTATTAATATTGATTTCAATAAATTGAAAATTAAAAAAAATGCTTTCATAAATGAACTCTACAAAAAAAAAATTATTACCCAAGTACATTACATTCCAACTTTTATGCAGCCGGCATTTAAAAAATTAAAAAAACCTTATTTAAAAGGAGCTATTAAGTACTATAAAAGCTCTGTAAGTCTTCCCATTTTTTATGATTTAAATTTAAAAAAGTTGGATTATATAGTGAAATCAATAGGGTTTTTATTAAAAAAATATCAAAAATAATTGTTGACCGTTCAATTGTTGAACGGTAATATGTTCAATAATTGAACGCAATGAATAACAAAGATCATTTTGAAATTTTAAGAAAACTAGACAAAAAAACAGAGTTTTCTCAAAGAGAATTAGCTAAAGAACTAGGTTTTAGCCTCGGAAAGTTAAACTACTGTTTAAAAGCTTTACAAAAAAAAGGTTTAATTAAACTAAAAAATTTTCAAAAAAAAAATAATAAAATTAAGTTTTTAAGATATCTAGTTACACCCAAAGGTCTATCAGAGAGAACAAAACTGACAATTAACTTTATGAAACAAAAAATTAAAGAATATGATGAACTAAAAAAAGAACTAAAACAAAATAAAGGCAACTTATATAATTAATTTATGAGAGATGTATTCAAAAATAAATCAGTTTTAATTACTGGCGGCACAGGATCATTTGGATCTAAAATGATGGAAACTTTAGTAAAAAAATTTAAGCCTAAAAAAGTTATAATTTTTTCAAGAGATGAATTAAAACAATCTCAATTACAAGAAAAATTCCCTAAAGAAAAATATAAAAACTTAAGATATTTTATTGGAGATGTTAGAGACCTAGAAAGACTAAAGACAGCCTTTAATAAAGTAGACATTGTAATTCATGCAGCGGCTCTCAAACAAGTGACAACAGCTGAATACAATCCGATAGAGTTTATTAAGACTAATATTACTGGCTCTGAAAATGTGATCAAAGCTGCTTTAGACTCAAATGTAGAAAAAGTTATTGCACTTTCAACCGACAAAGCAGTCAACCCCTTAAATTTATATGGTGCAACAAAACTAGTTGCTGAAAAACTTTTTATTTCAGCAAACAATATATTCGGTGATAAAAGAACGAGGTTTGCACTAGTTAGATATGGAAACGTTATTGGTTCAAGAGGATCAGTAGTGGATGTTTTTAAAAATATTATTAAAGCAAATAAAACTAATTATTTACCGATAACAGATAAAAATATGACTAGATTTTGGATGAAATTGGAAGAAAGTATAAACCTTGTAATAGAGTCAATTGGTTTGATGAGAGGTGGAGAAACTTTTATACCAAAATTAAAATCAATTAGAATATTAGATTTAGCTAAAGCGATGGAAAAGAATAAAAAAATTAAATTTATTGGTGTACGTCCGGGAGAAAAAATTGATGAGCTTTTAACTACAAAATCAAATGATTATTTAACTATTGAATTTAAAAATCATTACGTAGTTATGCCCTCAACGTTAGTTAATATTGATAGAAAAAGTTTTATTAAAAATAAAAGAGGTGAGACAGGAAGACAAGTTAAAAAAGAATTTGAATATAGTTCAGGAACAAATAAAAAATTCATGACGATAAAAGAAATTAGCAATAATTTAAATTAATGAAATCTATAAAAGAAACTTTTAAAGAAAGAAATAACTGGGTAAACCACAGAGCAAGTGCAATATTTCCTTGTTACTTAAATAAAAACAATGATCAAGTTTTAGTATTTCAAAATTATTGGCTTTGGAAAAATAATATTAAAGACTTGGCAGTTTATGTTTCGCTAATCGACTCGAATGGTTCAAGAATCTCTAAAAAGAAAATCAAAATAAATAACCATAATGAAATATTTATTAAAAATGAATTTAAATTAAAAAAAGACTTTAATGGCTTAATACATTTTGAAGCAATCTCTCCAAGCAACCTTAGATTTGCGTTTCCTGCGGTAAATTGCTTTTATTTGAATAAAACGGGGCTCTTAAGTGTTGTACATTCATCGGGAAGAACTTTAAATAAAAGTGAAAATAATTTAAGGCAACCATTTCGAGAAACAAATTTTCTTTGTAAGTTAAATGAAGATTTTGAACCTTTCTTTCATATTTTTAAAGGGCCAAAGAAAAGCAAAAATAAAGAAATCGAAATAATTGCTAAAGATACAAACAACCGTGAAATTCTTAAAACAAAAAAAAAAATAGATTTAAAAAAACCACTAGCTTCAAAAATAATTTTTTTAAGTAAGGTTCTTAACAAACAAGAGATAAAAAAGATTTATAAAAAAAATTTTTTTTTAATTATAAAGCATTCTGAAAAAAATATTTTTGGAAGGCTTACCGCAGGCAATTTTGATAGGAAAAATGACGCATTTTTTACCACACATACTCTAAATTCCTACGAAAAATTGAATTCTAAAAATGTTGATATTGTTAAGCCCGTCAAAAATAATAATTCGAATATCTTTTATTCTTTAATGTCAGAGAAAAATTTATCTCTTGAGTCAAAAATTTATCCAACTAATCAAGATTTTGATTTAAAATTTAACATAAAAAAATCAAATAAGAGTAATAAGGTTTTAAAAAAAATAAAACATCAAGAAAGAGTAATTTCTGGAAAAAGGGGAAAAATTTTTACTAAAACAGTTAACAATAGAAATCAAACATTGTTATACGCAAACAAGGAAGTTCCTGGAAGAATATATATATCCTTACATTATTCATTCAAAGATTGTAGGCACCCGACTGATATAGGAACATCTTTTAACAATGTTTATATGCCAGAAAAAAAAGTTCATTGGGGGCAGGTTTACGCTCAAAAAGGTTATAAAAATGTATTTCTCATAAGAAACAATTCACATAAAAAAAATAGTTTAAAAGAAAAAATTAAATGTTCTTTATCAATTTTTAATAACAAAATTACTAAAAAAAATTCTTTCTATATAAATAATAATAGTTTTAAAGTTCTAAAATTTGAAAACAATTTAAATAATTTTAAGTCAAAATTTATTTCATGGAAACTCTTAAATACGAGTGGGAATGTGGAAGTTGTGTGATTATCATGGAACAAAAAAAATATGCAATTTGTGGAGATCATTCTTTTTAAAGATTATCCATGAAAAAAAAATATTTAATTTGTGAAGTCGCTAATTCACATAATGGCAACAAAAATAATCTTTTAAATTTGATTAAAAGTTTAAGCAAAGTTAAGTACAATAATTTAGGTGTAAAATTTCAAATAATTTCAGATTCTTTTTTATCGGTAAAAGGTTACAAATGGCATGAAACTTACAAAAAATTATATTTAAACGAGAAAACTTGGAAAAAGATAATTAATTTTTCATCCCAAGAATTAGATGTTTGGTTAGATATTTTTGACGTTTATGGCGCTAAAATTTTAAAAGAAAATTTAAAAAAAGTTCATGGTATAAAATTACAGTCTTCAGTTCTTAGCAATAATGAGTTATTAGAAGAATTAAAAAAAATTGATTTAAGAAGAAAAAAAATACTCATAAATATTGCGGGACATGGAATAGATGAGGTTAAAAAAATTATAAATAATTTAAATCTAATTTTTAAAAACAAACCAATTATACAGCTTGGATTTCAAGATTATCCGACATTAGAAAAAGACATTCATTTAAATAAGATCTTCAAATTAAAAAGTTTTTTTAAAAAATTTAAAATTGGATTTGCAGATCACTTGAGTTTTAATAACAAAAATTTTACTATTTTACCATCTATGGGGTTTTATTTGGGATATGATTATATGGAGAAACATATTTGTTTAAATCGAAGCAAATCGAAGTATGACTTTCAATCAGCTGCTGAAATAAAAGAAATCAAAAATATTATTAAATTTATAAAGAAAAAAAATTATTTTAGTAAAAATTTTTTGAAAAGGTTCTATAGATATGATTTTAATTCTTTTAAAGAAAAAGAATATTTAAGAAAAACAATTTTGCAACCTTTAGTTAGTAAAAATATGAAAAGGAATTCTTTAATTTCTACAGATAATCTTATTTACAGACGAACACATCAAGAAGGATTAAATTTAGATGAAATTAATGAGATTGTTAAAAAAAAATATATTTTATCGAAAAATGTAAGGAAGTTTTCAACATTAAAAAACAGCTCATTTAAAAAAGCTAAAATAGGAGTAGTAGTCGCTTGTAGAATGAAATCTTCAAGGTTGAAAGGAAAAGCCTTAAGAAAAATTTATAAAAAAATCTCTGTTCAAAGATGTTTAGATAGTTGCTTGAACATCAAGTCTGCAAAAACAATAATACTAGCTACATCTCATCTAAAATCCGATGATAAAATAGCAAAACTAAAGTTGAATAAGAAATTTAAAATTTTCAGAGGGCATCCGGATGATGTCATTGACAGATATATTAAAGCAGCAAAAAAACACGATATTGATACTATCATAAGAGTTACAGCTGACTGTCCCTACGTTTCATATGAAATAGTTGATTATTTAGTACAATCACATTTTAACGCAGGGGCTGATTTTACCTTTGCAACAAAAGCAGCTCCAGGAACAACTGCTGAAATTTATAATTTAAAAACACTCCAATATATAAAGACAAAAACAAGTAACACAAATCTTTCAGAGTATATGACCTGGTATGTGATGAATAATCAAAAATATTTTAAAATTAATGAAGTGAACTTACCCAGCACATTGGTAAGGAATTACAGATTAACATTAGATTATGATGAAGATTTAGAATTATTTAATGTGTTGTATAAAAAACTACACACAAAAAAAATGAAAACAAATTTGAAAAATATTTTCAAAATAATGGATCAGAATAGTAATTATGAAAAAATTAACAAAAACTGTAAATTAATTTTCAAGACAGATAAAAAATTAATTAATCACCTGAACGCTAACACGAGGTTTGCATGAAAACAATACAGGAGAAGACATGGAAAGGGAAATTTGGAGCAAACTATTCTATTAGAAACAAAGGAATTAAGAAGAATTTTCTAAGAAAAATTATTGATAAAAAAATAAAAATTAAGTCAGTATTTGAATTTGGTACCAATATAGGAAATAATTTGGATATAATTAAGTCTATTAATAAAAATACTTTAACATCTGGCGTTGAAATTAATCAATTTGCTTCTGAAATTGCTCGAAAAAAAGGTCATAAAATTACAAATAAATCTATTTTTGAGTTAGAAAACGCTAAAAAAAAATTTGATTTGACTATGACTATTGGAGTTTTAATTCATATAAATCCTCATCAATTAAAATTTATTTACAAAAAGCTATTTGAATATTCTAAAAAATACATCTTAATATGTGAATATTTTAACGATAAACCAGTTACAATTAAATACAGAGGTAAATTCAATTTATTATTCAAGAGAGATTTTGCCAAAGAAATAAAAGATAAATATAATTTGAAGATAGTAGATTATGGATTTGTCTGGTCGGAAGATAAAAATTATAACATGGATAACTATAATTGGTTCTTACTAAAAAAAAAATAGTAAAAATATTTGATAGTGAGTAATTATTTTTATAAATATTTTAAAGAAGTTGATCTTAAAAAAGATTATGCTTCAGTAATTTGTGGCCCTGATAGTCTTAGAACAAGAAAACAATTCAAAGAAAACTATTTATTTTTTGATCTAGATGAAATGGTTTTTTCCAAAAAACTTTTATTAAAGAGTTTTATTTTATTTTTAAAGTTAATAATCAAGACTAGATTTAGTTTAAAAAATTTTAGAGTATCTTTAGCAGCCTCACTCATAGTTCCTGTCATTAAGCATAAATCAATAAAAAAAATTATTTGTTTTATGGATTATTCAATAATAGGCAAAGTGTTGAAGCAAATTTTAAAAGAAGAGGTAACACTTATAGGATTTCAACACTCAATGAGAGACAATCGAACTGATAGAAATAAATTAATAGAAGGCTATGACCATTACTTTTTATGGGATGATTATAAAAATAAATTAATATCTAAAAAAGAAAACTTAATAAAATTTGGGGCATTAAAATCCTATATAATTTTAGAAAAATATAAAAAATGGCATTATTTAAAAAAAAATTTCACTAAAAGTAAAACACTCGTGCTCATTTCTTCTTTTTCTAAATACCATCAGAACTTTGATAAAATTTTTTTAAATAATTTAAACAAAGAGCAAAAAATTAAAAAAGTTAACTCAATATATAATAAATTTAAAAACAAAAAATTATTTTTAAATAATTATGAGCGTCAGTCACTAGAATATTTTGTGCTTTGTGATTCAATTAGTAAATTTATCAAAAAATATAATTTTAAATTAATTATAATAGGAAGACATTTTAAGAGTAGATTTAAAGAAAATAAAACAAGTCATTTTACAAAAAGTGAACAAATTTTTTTTAAATTTTTTTTTAATAATTTTAAAATTATAAATCTCGATTTTTTTAAACGTTTAAATAAAGCTATCGAATTTAAAGATTCTATATTTATTACTAACATATCTAGTTTTGGAAAAGAAATAATGGCTTTGAACTATAAAGCAATTTTTTATTCCTTTTTAACATTTTCAATGAATCCAGGTTATTATGATAAAAAATCCTTGTTTTGTTGTTTAAAAAAAAATGAATCAAAATTTTTTGATAAAATTATAAAATTAAACAATTTAAGTTTTCAAAAATACATTAAAGAAAAAAAAACAAATAAAAAAAGCTTTTTAAGTTTTGAACCAAATAAAGTCAAATTTCAAAAATTTCTAAATTTGACTGGTTTAAAATTAAAAAATTAGTATTTAAATTTTATGAAAAAAAAACATTACAATTTATTTTTTACTAGGAGTAAAATAAGTAAAACTAAAAAAAATGAAGATCTTTTTGCAGGTGAGTGGTGTTTAAACAAATCATATGACACGTTAGATAAAAATAATTTTATAAAAATTTCCAACAGAGAAACACAAAGAAATATATTTAAAGAAGCTAAAATATGTGAAAAATTGTACGTACGGCTTCTAGAGGATTTAATATTACACTTAAATAAAATACATAAATTAAATTGGAACAAAAGATCATGGGAAATTTTTTTAGGACCATGGCTGAATAGGTATGTCACAATAATTTTTGATCGATATAATTGTCTAGATTATATTTTTAAAAATTATAATATTAAAAAGATTCAATTGGTAAATGATAAAAAATTCGACTTAGTAAAACAAGATCTTATAGATTTTAGGATAAACTCACAGAAGGATGATTGGAATCTTAAACTTTTTTCCAAAATGTATATTAATTATTTTGATAACAAAAAAATAAAAAAAAAAATAATTGAAATAAATTCAAGCACACCAAATTTTTTAGAAAATAATCTAATTAAGATTAGCAATGTTAGACTTGCATTAAACAAAGTTGTAAATTTTTTTATTAGAAAATTTGATTTCTTTTTCAACCTTGTTTTTTATAAGACTTCTATAAATAATAGTAAAATTATTTTCTTACTTCTTCTTAAAAATAAAAAATTATATTTTCCATTTAATTTTAAATATCAATTACCAAAAATTAACAGTCTATCCTTAAGAAGAAAAGAAAAAATTACCTCAATTTTTAAGTTATCAAAACTTGAAAAAATTTTAAGAGAATTGTTATTCGAATTGCTACCTTTTTACTATTTAGAATCAATAAAAAATCTAAAATATTTGAATAAAAATTTAATATTACCTCCAGAAAAAAATACTAAAGTATTTTCTGCCAATGCCTTATGGCTTGATGGTATTTTTAAGTTTTGGTTAGCTAATGCTATTTCACATAATAGTAAATTAAATTATTTCCAACATGGATGTAATTATGGAACGACAAAATATTCATATGCTGAAAATATAGAAATAAATGTAAGTGATAAATTTCATACTTGGGGCTGGTCTAAAAAAAAAAGCAATATTAATAAATTTTATTCAATTAAAACTATTTTTTTAGACCAATTTCAAAAAACGAGCACAAAAAAAATCATGTTTGTTTTAGGAAGGCCTAGTAATTATACTTCACATTTGAGCACGGGTGTAATTACCACAAAGCGAACTTATATATACTTTGAAATGATAATTAAAATTTGTAAAAAGTTTTTAAATAGAAAAGATATTTTTTATCGGTTAGCACCT
>MDTF01016857.1_pt1 | contig 17914 bp, 17 predicted proteins | sample 811191 | NCBI WGS metagenome assembly MDTF01 (sample SAMN05326649, study PRJNA326480) | marine metagenome | isolation source: seawater | place: Southern Ocean | collected 2011 | reverse complement strand
CATTGACGGTACAACTATAAGAATGATGAATGAAAGCAAATTAAACATTGAAGTGGGTGGTATCGTCCGATTCAAAAACAATGGAGCACTCGTGTTTAATGGAAATGGTTGCGAAGTTATTTTACAAGGCACAATTATAAGTGAGGAGGGTTCCGCATCTGTTATTCAGAATCAAAACGGAACTCAAAATTTACCACACTTTACAATAGAAGGGGTACATGCAAAAATTGACATTAGACACAATGGCACCCTGAAGATTGCAGGCAACAATCACATCGAATTCAACGAAGGAAGCAAGTGCGATCTCACTGGAGCTGGGGAATTTATCCTTACCGATGGCACGATGCATTTTTCTTCAGAATCTGAGTTACACCAGACCAGCCGAACAGAACTTGCAAACACGTCAATCAATGGCTCCAATGACGGAACTTGGAAATGTGAGCAAAACTTGAACATACATGAAAGTGATTGGAATAGAGTTAAGTTAACCAGCGCTAACAGCAGATTGGTTCTTTATGAAAACACAATTTCAAGAGCCGTTTTTAATCTTAACAACACATCATTTAATGTAGCAAAATGTCATTTTAATTATTCCATATTTAAGTCTGTAGAGCACACGAATGCAAATCATTTTTCGCAGAACAGAATTGAAAGTCAGTATGGGCTTGAAGGGGGTGCAGTCGAGTTTGTATCTGGAACAATGGTAAATATTCAAGAAAATAATTTTTCAGAAGGTCAAGATGGTTTAATCCTTGAAAACTCGACATCCACGTTGACATGCAATCGATTTTCAGGGTTTGATGTCGCCGTAACCTTGAGAGGCAAATGCCGCACCTATATGAATCCCGAAACAGGAGGTGGCTATAATGTTCTTAACAACAATAGAATACACGTGTATTTTGATTGTTCTCAAAGACCATCAATCCTTCATGGTCAGAATACTTTTGGAGAATATGGAACATTCTGCTTCAGTGGTTCACTTAAAATGAATTGCACTGAAAACTTACATTTAGAAGGTAACAATTTTAACATGACACAGTCGGGCATGAATATCTTTAATTGCCATCCAAATTGTACGGGCACAGAAATCACATCTTCGACCGATCAAAATGATGCAATTGTCATCTCTTGTAATGACAACAATCCAGTCACTGACAATGATGGGGGGAAAGCACATTTAGAAAGTTCGGGGTTCGATATCCTGGGAAGAGAGATCAATTTAGACAATCAAAAACAAGGTGTTTATTTTAAAAACAGGAGTGATGGAAAGTTCTCGAACCAACTACAACTGGAGTAAATGATCAACCGCTAGTTCATAGCCCCTAATTCCAAATCCAGAAATCACCGCCTCACAGGCACCGCCGACAATCGTGGTTCGTCTGAACTCTTCTCTTGCATGAATATTCGTGATGTGGACTTCAATCACCTTTGCAGAAACGGAAGCCACCGCATCTCGAATGGCAACAGATGTGTGAGCATACCCTCCTGGATTAAATACGATTCCATCGCATCGCATCCCATAATCTTGAATAAGATTGATGAGCTCACCTTCGTCATTCGATTGACAGTCTGAAACAACTACATCTGAAAACTTACTCTTTAGATCTTGTATGAGATGCGACAAATTGTTTAATCCGTAAACACTAGGCTCTCTCTTTCCCAACATATTTAGGTTAGGCCCGTTTAATATGAAAATATGAAGCTTAGACATGTGGCAAAGGGGTCAGTAAATTATTGAATCAGTTTAGGTTGAGAAGCATACACAAACATCGTATCACCCAATCCATTATAAATCTCAAAATCTTCAGCCTTGCTAGAATCAAAGTCAAAGCCCAAAACTACAAGATCAGCACTTCCAGAACGATGGAGTATTTGTGTGACTTTTTCCACTTGGTTATTCACCTCAACAATTTCAATATTCTGCTCAGAAATAGGGATTCTTCCCTCAACAATTTGTGCCTGCAAATGGGTGGCGTGCTGGTCATCTGACCCATCACATATGAAGAATACTGAAATACTTGATTGGTTCCAATCTGGATGACCTTGAAGGATATAAGACAAGAGAATCATCAGGCTGGCATTGCACTTATCGTCAGGTGTAATCCAAAGGTGAATGTCCTGTTTGTTTCCGAATGACCGTCCGCTGCTTCTAAGAAGTAACAGGTCCAAATCTACCGCCTTGAGAATATTTAAGTTGTTTAAAAGTTGGTCTCTATTTTCGAGATGCGATGGGTCGTATTCCATCAAAAATAAATTATTCCCCTTTCCACTTAAACCAGGCAATTGAACACATTGCGCAATAGCGGAAGTGTAGGAAGGCGAAATAATCGTGTCGAGGTTTACTCGACTCCCTCCTCCCCTAGACCGTTCAATCAGTTTTTTGTGAGAAATGCTGGCTTCATTGCTGGTTTCTTCATTCAAGAACCCCTTGATGTAATGCATGTAAGTACCAAAACCATATTTGTGTGCAATCCACCTTGTCATATCATAGCCTTCGTTTCTTTTAAAACTATCAGGACTAATCGACAAAACAAAAGGTCGCCAGCCTGTAGAAGATTGTAAATCATCATCGTCACTCATCTGGAGTGCCAACTGGAGAGAACGGGTGATTTGAAAAATAATACCTCGAAACAATCTCACCATCCCACCTTGTTTATTTCCACCTTTTCGTGACACCCAAGCATGTATTAAAACCATAACAAGGATACTGGCGATTGCATAGGGGGTATTCATTCCAAACATAAGAACAAAACAAAGCACCGCCCCAACTAAACTAATTGACCAATGTGATTTAAATGTAGGTCTATAACTGGGGTCAGCAGCCATTTGTTCTAGAAAAGACACGAGACAAATTGCACCATAGGTGACCATAAAGAACATTGAAATAATCTTAGCTACTGCATTGATATCTCCAATTGCAACAAAAGCAAAACCGATAATGCAAGTGGCAATAGAGGCTCTAACCGGCTCTTGCCTTTCTCCCTTGCCTTCACTTAACCAGATAGATATTTTTCCAGGGAATACACCGTCAACAGCAAGTGCCTGCAGCGTTCTTGGTGCGATCATCACAGAACCTAAAGCGGAACTTATCGCTGCTGCAGCAAGTCCAATGGCAATCATTGGTGGCCAAATGCTAATCTGTTCCATAAACAGCTCATCTGTAGCCAAGCTTTCTAAAGGAGCAGAGTACCAGAGTTTTATCGCAACAGCTACATAAACGACAATTCCCACAATTGTTGCATAAATCGTTCCTCGAGGAATGCTCTTTCTAGGGTCTTTCAAATCACCACTAAGACCCAATCCAGCCGCAATACCTGTAAAAGCTGGGAAGATGAAAGTGAAAACTTCAAAAAATGTGAATCTTTGAATGACTTCACCGGTTTCAGGAACTGTAATAAATTCCGGAATGGTCGCCATCGGATCTAAGACCGGATTGCCTGGCCCTGTCCCGAAGAAGAAAAACAACAGTGCAGTGCAAAGAGCTGCAACAACAAAATATAGTGCTTTCACACCAACATTGGCACCCTTGGTAAGCATCAAAAGAGTTAGCAAACTCATCATGGAAAGGTTGATCCAAAGAGGTTCAATTAACACCCCATAGTTGAGATCAACCCATGAAACAATGGACCTACTTGAAACCGTAAAAGCAATGATGTAAAAGGAGACTGAGATGGCTTGACTCAAAAAGAGTGTAATCCCTATGGCTCCCCCAATATTCAGACCAAATGACCGAGAAATCATAAAATAGGCACCACCTCCCTCTACCTTTTGATTTGTTGCAATTTCAGCAACAGCTAGTGCTGCAGGAACAGTGACTAGATGGCCTAGCAGAATAATAAGCAAAGTTTGAAACAGACCAATGTGGGCAATGGAATACCCAAATCTTAAGAATAAAATAGCTCCCAAAATTGTAGAGATGGCGGTTAGAAAAACAGGCCAAGTTCCCATCGTCTTAAATTGGTCTACTACTTTCATCAAAACGAAGTTACGGCTTCAAAAGGGAAATAAACGAGTGAACTGGTAGGTGGTCAGAAATGTAAAAACCGTATTTAATGCGCTCATCAGCACACACCCAATTCACCTCGGCACCTTCGACTAAGATGTAGTCGATGCGAGGTCCTGCATAACCTGCTGGGTCGAATCCTGTAAAAGTTCCAAACTTCTTTTTGCATCTGGTTTTAGCTACAAAGTATGTGTCTCCTAACCCAGAATTGAGTAGATATTTGATTTCTTCAGAATCAGGCTCAGCATTGAAATCTCCTAAAACAACAACAATATCAGCACCTTTTCCTATAGCCCAACTGCGAACCAATGCCGCCGAAGACTTGCGAGCTTCTTCTCCCACATGAGACCAATGAGAATTAATCACACGTATAATCTTACCTGAAGCTTTGTGATGAAGTGAGACAATCGAAGCTATTCGAGGCAAATCAGCATCCCAACCTACGGAAGCTGTGTCATTCCAAGATTCAGACAACCATCTAGTTTCCGCATGCAACAGATCAAACATCTTCGTTTGCCACAAGATAGGACACGCTTCACCTGTGCCATTGCCATCTCGATGAACAGCATAGTTAGACATCCATGGAAGGTCATGCATGATCTCAGACAGTTGGTTGGGGAGAACTTCTTGCAATCCCACGATATCGAAAAAAGCAATCGACTGGGCAACCTCATCAGCTCTGTCAACCCACAACAAAGGGTCCGTGGGATTGTCGTACCTGATATTAAACGTTGATACTGACAACTCACTTACAGTTTGTGCTGAAAAAAGTGAATAGAGCAAAAACAAGTGCAATGTTGTAAAAATGTATCTTAAAGTGGAGGCAAAAGTGTGCATCTTACAAATGTACCTGCTATTATCTTTGCGGGTATGTCAAAGCAAAAAATGTTTAAGCTCGGTGAGATTTTAGAAGTGACAATTGTATCTGCGGCATTCGGGGGGAAAGGCGTTGCAAGGATTCCAACAGACAAGGGAGATTTTACGATTTTCGTTCAAAACACCTACCCTGGTCAAAAAGTAAGTGCACAGGTTGTTAAGTGTAAAAACCGTTATGCTGAGTGTCGATTAAGGCATCTCATAGAACCGTCTCCTGATGAGGTTGAAACTGAATTTCAAAACATTCCTGGAGCACCATATTCTACGTTTCCAATTGAACTGCAGCACAGATATAAAAAAGAAACAGCGCTAGACTTATTTGAACGCATTGGTGGAATTCAAGACGTCGAGAGTAAATACAAAGGGTTTGTAAGTTCTCCTAGTAGCATTCATTATAGGAACAAGATGGAATACAGTTTCTCAGAAATCAGGCACGATCTCGAGACTGATGAGAAGGTGGATGATTTTGGGTTGGGTTTTAAACACAGAGGAACTTGGTGGGCTGTTGAGAACCTTGATCGTGATTCAGGGCTGTTCGACAAACAAATAGAGGACGACATCTGTAAAGTTCGACAATGGTGTGAGAAGACTGGACTCCCTGCTTGGCACCCGCCAAAGAGAGAAGGATTCTTTAGGTTCTTTGTCATCCGAAGAAGCATCGCAAATGACACACTTCTGATCAACATGGTCACCACTTCGGGTGGAGAAGGGAAATTTATCGACTCGGAATTTGTAGACTTTATCTTAAGCCTGTGGGGAAGTCGTGTTGCAGGAATTCTTCACACAGTGAATGATGACATCGGCGAAAGAGTTGAAGCCAGGGAGGGTTTAAGTAAACTGATTTATGGCGTAGATAGAATCACTGAAGTACTTCACGGACTTAAGTTTGACATCAGCCTCAGTAGTTTTTTTCAAACAAATCCCCAATGTGCTGAACGGCTATATTCTGAAGTGATCGAACTTGCCATTCAAAAGAACCTGGGAGACAAGGAGGACATCGTTTTAGATTTGTTTTGTGGAACAGGGACGATTTCACAACTTCTTGCAAAACATCACAAAGGACAAATAATTGGGGTTGACATTGTGAAGTCAGCCATCGAAGACGCGCGAATTAGCGCCTCGAACAACGGAACAAACAACATCACATTCCATGCAGCCGATGTTGGTAAATTTTTATTAGAATTCCCTGAGTATAAAGGCAAAATCCGAACCCTTGTGATGGATCCTCCAAGAGCAGGGATTTCACCTAAATCACTGCGCAAAGTCATTCGCCTACTGGCAGAAAGGATTGTCTATGTTTCTTGTAATCCCGCGACACAAGCCAGAGATATGGCAACACTTGAAGAAAATGGATACAAACTTATTTCTATTAAATTAGTCGATCAATTTCCGCACACAGCACATGTAGAATCAATTGCTTTGTTTGAGCGCATTCCGGGATCTGTTCCTATTATTAACATGAGGGATCAACAATGAATAAACTGAAATAGAAAGAAAAGATGAGCTATGAATCCATAGGTGGGGTAATCACAGTCTCAATTGAAAATTTACATGCCCCCATTAAATAGTATAAAAATTAAGTCATGAAAAAGAATAAGATTCTAGATTCAGACCAAATTCAACGCAAATTACAGAGAATCGCTAGAGAATTTATCGAGGCTCATCATACAGAAAAAGAGTTGATTTTAATTGGCATTGAGGGTCAAGGGCTTGAGATGGCATCCAGATTACTACAAATCGTACAATCGATAAGTCAAGTCAATGTTCGGCTTGAAAAAATCAAGCTTAACAAAAAAGCTCCTTTGGATTCAGAAATAGTTTCCAGTTTCTCACAAGCTGACTTGCATGATAAAGTTGTCATAGTCATAGATGATGTACTATACTCTGGCAAGACACTGATCTATGCAGTAAAACATATTTTAGAATCCGACCCCAAAGGAGTATACACAACCGTTTTGGTTGACCGTATTCACAGATCATTTCCGATTAGAGCCGACTATTTTGGTCTTACTCTGTCAACACATCTTAAAGAGAACATCTCCGTTAATCTTAGCAAATCAGGGCCAACATCGGATGATTCTGTTTACTTAGACACCTAAAAAAGAGTCTAAATAGCTTATAGGGCTTCCCTCAAGCGCCAACCTATTGAATTCAGTTTGCTGGTTAATTGAGCATCATCCAACTGAATGTTGTCCCATTTGGCATGGGCGCCAGAATAACAAGCTGCTCTTACCAACAATTGCCTGCCGATGACTCTTTCTAGATCAACCAGAGCAACATCTGAAAGCATTGGTCTTGTAGAAAGAGTGTCTTTTAAACGGTCAGCCAATACTGGAACAGGAACAGACAGGTGAATAACAACACCATGGCGCCTCATCCACTCCATAGCACCATCTGCGCAGGGTGTACCACCTCCCGTAGCAATTACGGATTCTGGCTCTTTCATTACTGAACGCAAGAGGTCTGATTCTTCTACTCGAAATGATTCCATTCCAAATTCTGCTACAAAATCGCTTATTGAACAGCCAAACCTTTCCTCTAAACGAGAGTCCATATCGACAAAAGGTCTCCCCATCTGATCAGAAATACGTCTTGCTAACGTAGACTTTCCACTCCCCATAAATCCAATTAATATCAAATGCATAAGCAAGTTTACACCATAAAATTGCAATCTAAAAAATTATGGATTACTTAACATTAACGTTTAGCATCTGAACACCTTCTAAAAACCCTGTAATCTTATCTCCTGCTGCCACACTCCCCACTCCTGCTGGCGTACCTGTAAAGATTAAATCACCTGTCTTAAGCGTCATGTAACGAGAGACATACGCAATAAGTTCATCGACCGAAAAAGTCATATCTGCTGTGTGCCCCTGTTGCACTTCTTTGTTGTTAATAAGTAGTGAAAAACGCAAATCTTGAATGCCTTTACCTAGGTCGTTGAGTGAAACAAATGTGTCAGAAACAACTGCTGATCCATCAAATGCTTTTGCTTTTTCCCATGGATGCCCCGCTTTCTTTAATTCAGTTTGCACATCTCTAGCTGTAAAATCGATTCCCAATCCCACCTCACAATAATACCTTGATGCAAACTTCTCTAAAACTGCCTTTCCACGCTTTACGATTTTCACCACCACCTCAACTTCATAATGGACATTGGAGGTCCATTCTGGAATATAAAACGCGTGACGTTTGTGAAGTATTGAACTGTCCGGTTTAAGAAAAAAAAGTGGCTCAACAGGAACTTCATTCTTCAATTCACGAGCGTGGGCAGAATAATTACGTCCAATACAAATAATCTTCATCTTTTCATTTATCAGTCTACAAAGAAAGTGAGAACGACTCTTCGGTCCAATGCACCCTCATTGTTAGCGTGTTCAGCTCCAAAGAAATTCATGACAATTCTTTCTGAATTAATTCCACTTTCTAAGACAAAGTCTCGCACAACTTTTGCCCTTGCTTTCGACAAATCTAAAGTAGACTCAGCCTCTTCTAGAGCACTTGAATTTCCTGTACAAATCGCCCTGACTTCAGGATATCTAAACAGCAACCCAACAACTTCATTGAGGTAAAGCTGAGCATTAATCGACAACTCAGAACTGCCTTTGTAAAATCTGATGTCGACCTTGTCAGGAATTGAATTAACAGATGGAATGTGGTTGTTTTTAGACACTTCCTTGATCGGAGTGTCTTCTTTTCTGTTTTCAAGAATGCTGATTCGTCGTGCATTGTCTTCAAGAAGGATGATCACCCTCTCTAACAAACTTGACTCCAGGGACGGCTCAGTTGTCCGATCAGTGGATGGGAGCTCACTGTGATCCAAAGAACTGATTAAGCTCATCGTTTCTAGAGAAAAATCAATTTCTATAGGCTGCAATGGTGAGTTGGGGTCAAAATTCCTCCAATCTTCCATGTCGTTCGTGTTCACAGATTCTTCAGTAACACCTACCAATGCAAATAAACCATTGTTGACAAAAATCCCCAGTTCTATGCCAGATTGTAAGATTACTTCTTGAATTCGAGATTGGACTAAAAAATAAAAACGTTGCTCAAATGTGATCTCTGATGAGCGCTTAAAGCGAGTAACATCTCTAGCGTCTAATTCCTGTACATCAGCAAGAAGCAAATCTATTTCATGAGAAAATCCAACAAAAGGTACTTTCTCTTTAAATTTTCGCAACACCATTAAATCATGAACGAGCTTGTTCATGTCTTTTTTAATAGAACGAATACTTGTCTTCCAAATGACATCCCCATCCACAACATCCACAGCACCATTTAGGTAAGTTGAAACCGCATCAACCATCAAGCTTTTTAATTGAACAACTTCAATGTCAGGTGCTGAACTCCAATAGTTCACAATCAATGTACTCTCTTGAGCCCCAACCAATCTTGCATTTTGAATTTGGGCTTGAAACGGCTTGACTGAAAGCAACATCACCACCAGCAAGCACAGCGCTGAAAACAGGATGCTATGCCCACAATTGAAAAGCAGTTTGTGAGTTTTAATAGTGATGAAACGAAGAACGTGAAAATTATGTAAAAAAACGAACGATAAGCAACATCGTTGGCTGCGAAAATTACTTGCCCTGCCCTTTCAATACAGTCCTGACAGTGTAAGCTAATATTTTAAAGTCTAAAGCCAAAGACATGTTTTCGATGTACATGATGTCAAAGCGAAGTCTTTGTAGCATTTCAGAAAGATTCTCGGCATACCCATATTTAACCTGACCCCAAGAAGTGATCCCTGGCCTGACCTTTTGAAGGTGAGAGTAGTGAGGGGCTTTTTCTTTAATTTTATCAATGTAATACTGGCGTTCTGGACGCGGTCCCACCAAGGACATCTCACCCACTAAAACATTAAAAAACTGAGGGATTTCATCAAACCGCATCTTACGCATCCAACGACCTGATGATGTAACACGGGGATCAGAGTCTGAACTAAGTTGAGGAGTGCCTGAAATCTCTGCGTTTTCGACCATTGTTCTGAATTTAATAATCTTAAAAGGCAGACCAAACCTACCGATTCTCTCCTGCGTATAAAAGACAACACCTTTGGAAGAACGCTTCACAGAAATAGAAAGGAAAACCAGCAATGGAAACAAAACTATTAATGCGAAAATCGAAGCGAAAATATCAATTGATCTTTTCAGAACGATTTGCCAATGAGGCATCACCAATCGATCTACATGAATCAAAGGCGTTCCATAGACAGCGCCTGTTTTTACATTTCCACTTAACAAATCATAAAGACCAGGTACAACTTTAATAGACACCCCCCTTCCCTCTAAATTGACAATAAGTCTGACGGTCCTGTCTCTGTCAGCGGGCTCAACTGCTACGATAACCTCTTCAATGTTGTACTCACTTAACACTTTATCAATGTCATCAATTCCGCCAAGTCTGGTAAGTTTTGATGCCATTGAGGAATCCTCCTTATTTACTTGAATAAAGCCCAGCAGATTAAATCCTGAGCTCAATGTTTCCTCATTCAAATCAGCAGCCAACTGCACTGCAGTTTCAGCTCCTCCAACCACCAAGGTTCTGAATGCCCAAGTACCGTTTCTGATTTTCTGCAGCGTTCTTGAGACGATACACCAACGACCTATAGAAGTTAAACTAAAGTGCAACGAAACAAGAATTCCCAAAGAGGTGTAATAATGGTTGTAATTAACTACGACATCATCTAGCAACAAAATAAAAAAAAGTGCAATCGACCCGACAGCTGTAGCTCTAGAAATTTGAGCGATTTCTTGCGCTTTGTGTCTTCGTATGGGATCAGCGTACATCCCTAATACAGCATACAAACACAACCAGAAAAAAGGTACAAATAAAATACCCAAGAAGTAATTGTTGTCAAAAACCCACGTGTCCAAATTCGAGGACCACACCCTTTCTACGTTGACCTTCCGATGAACGAACAGCCCAGTCCATGCAATTGCGGACGCAGCAATGTCAGAAGCAAGGTAAACCCAAGGAAGACGACGGTGAGCACTGTTCCCCTTCAACATTAGTAATGGACAATTTTAAAATTATCTACGACAACATAGCCCGTTTCTTGACCCATATCTAAAATCGCATCAAGTGTCAACTCATATCCATAGGCAGTGGGTGTTGATCTTAAAAAAGGACTTAAATCCAAATACATTTTAACCCATTCACCCCCAGATGGGTTCAAGACAATAATTGGAGTACGTTCTGGCAAAACCCCGCCAATTGCCTCCATACCCACAGCAAAAGAATTGTCACATTTATAATTAAACTCTAAAAACGTAGCAACTGCTCCTGACAAATCGTACAACTGTTCTTGAGTCGTCGAGATGACATATGACTCTTCCACAGACAAGAGAATCATTCCACTTGCAACACCTTCGAAGACCCAAGCAGGATCGACAGTTCGAACCACTTCTGCAGTGCTTGTCGAGCTGGCTTGAAAACGATTGGCAGATTCAAAATCTTCAGACAAAACAATCTGAGATCCTGAGACATAATTGGAATTAAATACAACCGTATCTAAACCTCCCGGCTCGAAATCAATGTCCAATTCGACCACTTCATAAAAGGGGTATGGCTTGCGGGTGGAGGAAATTCCATTGACTCTCACACCAGGCAAAAGGGTAATGTGTACGATATCTTCTTCATCTTGTTGTAGGACCGGAATTGTTGCTGGAAGTGGGAAGACACCTAACACATCCGTCTCCGAATAAACCCAAACTTCCGCAATGTTATTTGAGGCTGTTCCTTCATTCTCAACTGTAGAAAGATTAAAAGACGGCACAACAATATTGTGGGGCACAGTTATTTCATCAGTCCAAAGCCCACATCCTGTGAATAAAATTGAGACAAGGCCTGACAAAACAACATGGAATAGAAAAATGCTGTTGCTTTTCACAGGAGCAAAGTTAACTGCAACTCACGCATTTCGTGGCTCCAGGAACAAGTATTATCCTGCCAATGGGAATCATCTCTCCACAACTGGAGCAACGGCCAAACTTATCATCATTCAACCTATAAATTGCTGACTCTAGACCCTTCATTTTAATCTCCAATTGCCTCAAAGCAGCTTCGTTGATACTTCGATTGTTAATTGCATCCATTCTGCTAACCCTTCCAATTGCTACAGAAGGTGGCGTTGGTTTTGTCAATTCCTGATACTCTTGAATACGCTCAAAGACTTCGACCATCTTCAATTCAATTCGCGCTCGAATATCTATCTTGTCTTTCTCGCTTAACATGACAACAAGATGGTTAGTTTTGCACGACAAAGCAATTCTCCTCACACTTCAATTTTCATTTCATGAAATTTTTCATCGACACAGCCAACTTAGACCAAATTCGCGAAGCTCAAAACTTCGGAATACTTGATGGTGTTACCACCAATCCATCACTTATGGCGAAAGAGGGCATCAGTGGTCATGACAATATCATTGCTCATTATAAAGCGATTTGTGAAATTGTTGATGGAGATGTTTCTGCGGAGGTGATATCTACTGACTACGAAGGAATGATTCAAGAAGGAGAAGTGCTCGCGGCTCTTCACGAAAACATCGTTGTAAAAATCCCCATGATAAAGGATGGGATTCGTGCAATTTCATATTTTACGTCAAGGGGTATCCGAACGAACTGCACACTTGTGTTCTCGGCTGGACAAGCTCTTCTTGCAGCTAAAGCTGGAGCCACATATGTAAGTCCATTCATAGGTCGCTTAGATGACATCTCAACGGATGGTCTTGAGTTGATTGAATCAATACGTGAGATCTATGACAACTATGAGTTTTCTACAGAAATTTTAGCAGCAAGCGTTCGCCACACGATGCACATTGTAAACTGTGCGCAAATTGGCGCTGATGTAATGACAGGGCCTTTAAGCGTCATCCTTGGCCTGCTTAAGCACCCACTCACTGATGCAGGACTTGCTCAATTTCTTGCTGACCACGCAAAAACCAACAGTTAAAGCAACTTGCTTTTATCCATTCACCCCGACAACCCTGATCCACGAAAAGTTAGGGAAGCTGTTCTCATCCTTAAAAATGGTGGAGTGATTGTGATGCCGACAGACACCGTCTACAGTTTTGCGAGTATGCTTGGTAACAGCAAAGGATTCGACCGCATTGCTCGCATTCGTGGAATTCGACCTAACAAAGCGCATTTCTCACTCCTTTGTAAGGACCTCAGCGATTTAAGTCATTACACCAGTCCAGTTCCCAACGAGGTTTTCAAACTGATGAAGCGAGCTCTGCCAGGTCCTTTCACTTTTATTCTTCAAGCCAGTGGAAATATTCCCAAGATGTTTCGCAGTTCGAAGAAAACAATAGGAATTCGAATACCCGACAACAATGTTGCTCAAGCTATTCTAGATGAAATTGGAATGCCTCTCGTGGTTTCTTCTGTGCATGATGAAGATCAAATCCTAGAATACACAACAGATCCAGAACTCATTGAGGAGAAACACGGACATCATGTCGATGCAGTTATTCAGGGTGGATTTGGTGAACTTTATGCCTCAACCGTCATAGACTGCACAAGTGGAATCCCAGAGGTTGTTAGAGAAGGAAGAGGTGATGTAGAAAGCATCCTCTAACAGGGCTGCATAAAAATAAACTCCCGTGACTACCCTCTCGATTTGGATACGAGCATGGGTACGAAAGCGGCGGAACCTCTGTCTTTTTTTGTGAATTCCGTCTCTGAAATGCGGTCATAAGTAAGCATTCTCTGCTTCTTTCCGTCTCCAGAATCTCCTACCGGTATAACAAGTCGTCCGCCTATTGCAAGTTGACTTAAAAGTGAACTGGGTGCTTCTGGAGCTCCGCATGTAACGATGATTCCTTTGTATGGAGCAAATACTTCTTTGCCTTTGTAACCATCACCATAGTAAAGTGTGGGTTCATACCCCATTTCTGCGAGGAGTGGTCCAGCCAGATCGTGGAGCTCCTTTTGACGTTCAATAGAATGCACTTTTATACCGAGCTCGCACAGAACTGCACATTGATATCCTGAACCCGTTCCGATTTCAAGGACTTTGTCTCCGTGAACACAATTTAGCAGCTCGGTCTGTTGAGCTACAGTTTGGGGTTGCGAAATGGTTTGGCCTGCAGAAATCGGAAAAGCCTTATTTGTGTAAGCAAATTGCTCAAATGTGGAATCTAAAAAAAAATGCCGCGGAACTTGTTCAATGGCAGTCAGAATTTCTTCACTACAAATCTTTAAGGATCGAAGCTCTTTCACGAGCTGTTTTCGGAGGCCTTTGTGTCTGTAATTGTCTTCTCGTTTCACAAGAAGAAAGATAGTGAATGGATTTGGTAAAATTGTGGACAGATTGTGTGAATTCTCAAAAACCAATTTGTGAATAAGCTCCCTAATTTTACAGCATGAAAAAGCATTGGTTTAATTGTAAGGTTAGTTATATGAAACCCGATTCAGAAGGGGATGAGACAAAGAAAACAGAGCAGTTTGTTTTGGATGCTTATACCTATACAGAGGCAGAAACTCGGATGGTTGAAATACTTGAATGTGAAGGGATAAGGCCTTTTGAAATCACTCAAATCACGAAAACTACAATTATAGAAGTGATCCGTTTTGCCGAATGTGACAAGTGGTTTAGAGTGAAAATATCTCTCACAACTGTTGACGAAAGCAAGGGTGTTGAAAAAGAAGCCAATCAATATATCCTAGTATCAGCAAACGATGTTAGGGACGCATATGACAAATCAGCAGGACATATGAACGCTGTTAAAGTTGGATACATTATACCTTCAGTGGTCTACCAAAAAATCGCTGAAGTGTTCCCACTTGAAGAGTGGACACCAGTCGCAGAACCAGTCCTAACGGAATAGGTTAATCGTACCTGTGAATGGCACCATACCGTCGCAATCAAATTCCGTGGTTAGATCACCTTGCTCCGTGACAATTTGATTTCCTTCATTGCAAGGGATTTCAAGCACATAGAAATAGACACCTTCAGCTGCTCCATCAACTCCTGGATCCCATCCAGCTGAACTCCCGAAATCGATGCTTTCATACACCACCGTACCCCAACGGTTGAAAATGTAGCACTGGACTCCATCAAATGCTTCAAGGCCTTCTACCCGCCAAGTATTGTTACCTCCAACATTTAAATTGTCTGGAGTAAAGACATCTGGTATGGTGATTTCACACGTTTCGATATCGATGGAAGCTTCACTCAAGCAAGTAAGTCCATTTGTAGAATAACTTACAGATACGGTATACTCCGTTGTGGTTTCCAATCCATCGATCGTAGGTGATTGAACATCTGTATCGGTTAGATAATCAGCAGGAGACCAAATAAAATCACAATCCTCTGCATTAACGTCTCCCACGTTAGCCATCATGGTTACTGGAGAACCACAGTATTGATTTTGGTCTGCGGTCACAGTAGGAATCGTACCTACAACGGTTACATCAATCGTACGGTCATAATAACATCCAAAGTCGTTTTGACCTCTGTAAACATAAGATTCCTCTCCAATAAATTGAGGCGAAATAGTTACAACATTGCAATCTCCTCCATCATCGACAATTGAAGGACCCTCCCAGTATGTTGAGTCACATTCAGGACCAAACGTTGGAGTAAATGAAATTGCTTCAGGGTAAAGTTCCGGCGCAAATTCGATCGACCAATCAAATGCAAAACCATTGTCTGAAGCAAATAAATCACAAATTTCCATCTCCCAAGTGCCATTCAAAGGACAACCGTTCAGATTTGTGAACGGCTGAACAGATTCATACACACCCGATTCAAGAGTTCCTCCAGCATTATCACCCCAAGTACCATTCGTTGCCCCTGGCTCCCACCAGTAATCAAAACCTATGCCCGGGTCATCAGGCAGAGCATCATTGTCAACGGGGATTCCTAAGAAAGTACCTCCTCCTCCTTGTTGATGAACTTGTATACTTTGATTGGAGGGGCATGTAAATGTTATGGTTATATCACCCATATAACTGTGTTCAAAATTCATGAACAGATTTTCAATATCGATATTTGCATCAGTCACAACATCTTGAGCATTGAAACTTGTAAATGTTAACTGACTTGAAAAGCACTGCCCTTGGTCATCTGGAATAAACAGACCATCACCAAAATCAACAGATGGCTCAGCATTGTACAACACACCTGTTACGGCACCTGTTAAATCGATTTCATCCCCTACACACATTGTTACATCTGAAGATGTACCGGAGAAGTCTGGGTTTGTGGAAACCAAGATTTGGTAATCCAGAAGGTTGTTGTTTGAACAATCATTGTCATCAGTCAAAGACAGGTTCATGGTATAAAGTCCTGGAGAAGTATACATGTGCTCCAGCGTAGGACCAGATGTGTCATCAATGTTCCCATCACCTAGGTCCCAAACCCAACTTACCAGCTCCTGACCCTCAGCAACAGTGGAAGAAAGAGCTTCAAGATAAATAGGCTCATTTAAACATGCATAATGAGGCTGTAATTCCGTTGGGTTTACGATTGCAAATGGACGGTCACAAGGAAATCCACAAGAGGCATAAGCACCGAAATTCCCAGAACTTCCTGGTCCAGATGTAAATACAACAGTGATACAACCCGTGACATTGTCCGCACCCGAGAAAACATCTAGACCTTGAAGATCGTTTCCTGAATAGGTGTCTATTAATGGAGCCGTAACGTCATCTCCATCATATAGTGCTATAGTTGATCCAGCATCTAAAGCGAAAATTACCCAGTAAAAATTTAAGACAGTTTCTGGAGCTTCTGGACACCAAGTAATTGTTTCATTTTCATTGGCGCCATAATCTGCAGCGCTCAGTCCTGAATCTACAACGGCACCTATACACGATGTATAAGAATCATTAGCAGCAATACTGATTTCCTGAGCATAAAAAATAGGTCCAAGAGAAAAAACAAAAAGAAAGAGCAATGATTTTTTCATGATTACTTTCTATGAGAATTAGCATTAACGACATACCTACTCATTTGCTTTTCAAAAGTTTCAAGTTTAGAAACCACCACAAAACTACCATCATCCATCGTGAAGAACTGTTCCGATAAGTCAGAAACAATCCCCGCAACGACAAGTCTCTTTGCGATATCATCACCTTCTCCTGGAAGAGGTTGAGTTGCAGCCTCAAACTTTAATTCCTGAGTGGAATGCCACCCGTAAGCCGCAAAACAGCAAAGCCGCATGCCTTGCTCTGATTGGAGAGACAACTCAGGATAGATAGAGTTGATCACAACTGAACCTGGAAGATCAGCATTTGTTTGGGCTGAAAAATGTCCTAAAGACATAGAAATCAGTAAAACTGTCAGATAAATAAGAAAAGTTTGTTTCATAATGCAGGTAATGAGGTTGCAAGATAACCAATGAAAGATGGCAAATGAAAAGTAAAAAAAAATATTAAAAAACTTCTTTGGAAAATAAAGATTCTAACTATCTTTGCACCCCCTTAAGGGGGAATTGACTTGGTAGCTCAGCTGGTTAGAGCATCTCACTTTTAATGAGAGGGTCCTGGGTTCGAGTCCCAGCCAGGTCACACTATCTTTAAGATGACGCGAGTTAAGCACAGCCTAACTGCACCGCCCAGGTGCTGAAATTGGTAGACAGGCATGGTTGAGGGCCATGTGTCCGTTAGGGCGTGCGGGTTCGAGTCCCGCTCTGGGCACTAGACGAGTTGCAACAAGCGGCTCGTTTTTTTTTTACCTAACTTAGCCATACGTGATTAAAAAGCTACTTCCTATAGTCGATTGGCTTCCCGGCTATTCTAAATCAGATTTTTATCAAGACTTACCTGCGGGAATAACCGTAGGGATTATGCTTGTACCTCAGGGAATGGCCTATGCATTAATCGCAGGTCTGCCTTTGGTTTACGGACTTTACGCCTCCCTAGTTCCGCAAGTAATCTATGCTCTTACAGGCACATCTAGACATCTGGCAGTTGGCCCAGTTGCCATGGACTCTCTTCTGGTAGCCGCTGGACTTACTACTATCGCAATGGTGGGGACTGAAAGATATATTGAATTGGCGATTGCACTTGCTTTAATGGTGGGTT
>MDTF01000116.1_pt1 | contig 17919 bp, 16 predicted proteins | sample 811191 | NCBI WGS metagenome assembly MDTF01 (sample SAMN05326649, study PRJNA326480) | marine metagenome | isolation source: seawater | place: Southern Ocean | collected 2011 | reverse complement strand
GCATAAGCGACATCCGCATAACGCGCTTCGGCAGGAAAGGTATATTTATTCAGCCAGTCGAGTAGCTGCTCACCGTACGAACCAATAATATCTAGCTGTGGCGAGTGAACGTGGGTATCAATGAATCCCGGTACCATGAGATAGTCTGGTTGGTGCTGGCAAACTGCCAACTGAAATCCTTCCTGCGAAAATTTCTGTGCAGGACCGATATCTTTGATTTTTCCGTCTTCAACCAGCAACACGCCGTCGACTAAGTATTCATACTTAAGAGGGTTGGTGGACGTTACATGCAGAATACGAGAGCGGTAGGCCTGATTACTCATCGATAGTTCTCTTCAATTTTTTTCTTCATTTTCACTGATGGCAGATCAGCTACCCCGGTATGTCGAGTAGCCATAAGGGCTTAGCAGCAACGGCACGTGATAGTGCTCGCTGGTATCATCAACCCGAAACGAGATATGGACATCCTCATAAAAGGTGCTTTTCCCTTTTGAGGTGAACCAAGGTTCAACGTCAAACTCCAGCCGATACTTCCCCGCGGTAAGGTCGAATGCCTGCCCCCAGGATTCCACACGACCATCAGCATCAGTCTGCCCGGTTGAGATCAGCTGATCGCCTAAGTACAAGCTAACCGCTACACCGGCAGCTGGTTTTCCTGTAACCAAGTCAAGAATATGGGTAGTAATGGGAAGGCGATCATTCATTTAGTCATCCTTTAGTAATTTTGACAGGCGAAGATTCATGATCTCACCCTGCTCTCTTGCGCCGTTAACCAGCTCTTCATCAGGACTGTTGTTGATACGAGCTTCCAGCAGCGCTAGCATTTCTGATGCTGACTTACCTGTCGCACAGACTATAAAAATAAAACCGAATTTTTCCAGATACAACTGGTTTTTCTCACGTAACGCCAGTAGGACACCTTCAGTAGCATTGGTTACCTGTCCTTGCTCGGCGCTGGCTGTGGATGCGTACTTGTTACGTAACGCGTTCATGTCACCTATCTGAGGGTGACCAAAAAAAGCTTCCAATATCTCTTCTTCGGTCGCTCTGAGCCACTGTCTCGCACAACACTCCCTCAAATTGTCAACTGCAGCAAATGGCGCTGACGCGGCCACTCGCTCTGCCCATCCAGAGCAACGGCAGCATCCAAGAAGTCGCGCCCTAAGATCATCCACCGTCAGATTATTAATAGCATTGATATTCATGCCTGCGGAGGAAACGCCGCACGGATTTCCTTCCAGGTTAGGTCGGGCTTAATCTGGCTCGCTTTCACTGGATCTAGCGACAGGACCTGTGCCGCAATAGAAACTGCTATTTCCATCGGCAATTTCCCTTTCACGGTTGGCATTCCGATCGGGCAGCGACAACGTTTGCGGTCGTCGTGGCTCACGCCATCTTTCTCAAGCCGGGAATAGAAGCGTTTCGCCTTGGTGTCAGAGCCAATCAAACCTACATAGTCAATTTCAGTTTCAGTTAAAACCTTATGCGTTAATTGATAGTCGAGCGCATGATCGTGAGTAATGATGATGCAACGGTGAGAATCAGTGAGCTCATTAACGTACCCAACCGGGTCATCGACGCAGACTAGCCTCACGTTGGCAGATACAGAGCCCGGGAACTGCTCCTCACGCGAATCGATCCACTCTATTCGCGCATCACATTGCGCGAATACCTGCATTAGTGCGCTTGCCACATGGCCAGCGCCAAAAAGCGCCAGTCGCATTGCTGTCACAGGAAAGGATTCAATGAGTACAGTCACACTGCCGCCACAACACTGGTCAGCCTTGGTCGCGAGCGGGTAATGATCAATTTTCTGCGCGGGCACTCGAGATGCGAGCATCTCTCTTGCCGCCTCGATAACTTTGAACTCAAGTTGCCCGCCTCCGATGGTATCGAAGATTGTGGATCGCGTAACTACCATCTTTGCTGATCCATCCCTAGGAGTCGAACCCGTGGTGCTGATGACCGTAGCAACCGCAAACGGATCACCGGCATTGTGACAATGAGTCACAGCCTGCTGCCAGTTTAAACTCATTGAGGGACATATCCTTTTGCAGCACTGATCGCGTAATAAACCTCTTCCGGCGTGGCAGGGGCATTCATCGGAGGGCTAAACTTATAGTCAGAAAAGCTAGCAGCAGCATCACGAAGCGCACACCAGACCGACAACGCCAGCATCAAGGGCGGTTCACCAACCGCCTTGGATTGGTAGATAGTTTCCTCGCGGTTAGGTTCATCATAAAGCTGCACCGAAAACTTCTCGGGTATGTCGTATGCTGTAGGGATCTTGTAGTTGGCAGGACTATTTGAGATCAACCGGCCGGTATCATCCCAAAGCAGCTCTTCGGTCGTCAACCAGCCCATGCCCTGAACAAACCCGCCCTCTATCTGCCCGATATCAATAGCAGGATTAATAGAATTACCGACGTCATGAAGAATATCGACCTGCGAGACCCTGTATTCGCCGGTAAGCCCATCGACAACAACTTCTGACAGTGCAGCGCCATTGGCGAAGTAGAAGAACGGATGCCCCTTGCCTGTTTCCTTGTCGAAATGAACCTTTGGTGTTTTGTAGAACCCGGTGGCGGACAACTGCACCCGGTTCATATATGCAGCTTTAACCACACTATCGAATGAACGAGGCTCTCCACGCACCATAACCTTATCGTTTTCAATCGTCACTTCGTTGGCTCGAACATCCGAATCATTTGCAACGAACTCGATCAACCGCTCCCTTATTTTTTCAGCCGCATTCTGCGCGGCCATCCCATTAAGATCTGTACCAGAAGATGCCGCAGTGGGTGAGGTGTTAGGTACCTTGTCAGTCCGAGTTGAAGAGACCATCACCCGCTCGTACGAAACACCCAGCGTACTTGCAACCACCTGTGCAATTTTGGTGTACAGGCCCTGCCCCATTTCTGTGCCGCCATGATTAATGTGAACACTACCGTCGGTGTAGATATGTAGCAGAGCGCCTGCCTGATTAAGGTGCGTCGCGGTAAAGGAAACGCCGAACTTAATTGGTGTTAACGCCAATCCTTTTCTTAAGTCAGTGTTTCCTCTGTTGAAAGCAGAAATGGCAATTCTTCGTTCTCGATAATCAGCATCACTCGCCAGCTTCTCCATCATGTCATGCAGCATATGCTGCTCAATTTTCTGACCGTATGGGGTTTCATCTCTGCCCGGGGCATAAAGGTTGTCCAGCCGGACATCCAAAGGGTCACGACCCACTTTCCTAGCAATATCATCCATCATTGCTTCAGCAGCGATCATGCCCTTCGGCCCACCGAAGCCTCTGAAAGCCGTGTTCGAAACCGTATTCGTTTTACAGCGATACCCATTGATTCGTGTTGCGGGATAATAATAGGCATTGTCAGCGTGAAACATAGCCCGATCCACAATACCTTCCGACAGGTCTGCGGTGCAGCCACAAAGACCTGCCAGTTCCATCTGAACACCGACAATGACCCCTTGCTCTGTTACACCTGCTCGATATCGATTCCAGAAATCATGTCGCTTTCCCGTTTGCACCATATCGTCCTGACGAGGCATGCGATATTTTACAGCTCGCCGGTTACGAACTGCGAACAGACTGGCAGTACAGGCGAGTATCGCTGCTTGGGATTCCTTACCGCCAAACCCTCCGCCCATTCGGCGCGTCTCTGACTGCACCTGGTGAATATTGAGCCCCAACACTGATGCGACCAGCTTTTGTACCTCCGATGGGTGCTGGGAGGAAGAGATAACATGAACGCCCCCATCTTCCGTGGGCAAAGCCATACTTATCTGGCCTTCCAGGTAAAAATGCTCCTGCCCGCGAACAAACTGTTCTGCTTCTACAACATGCGGTGCCGATTCAATCGCCTGGTCCACATCTCCCTTAACGAGACTTCGAGTTGGTAAAACGAAAGATTCATTCGCCAGGGCTTGCTGCGGTGTCAGCACAGCTTCTAGCTCTTCGTATTTGATTGTAGCCTGCTGGCAAGCTTTCTTAGCCAGCTCAAGCGATATCGCCGCCACGGCAAAAATTGGCTGACCAATGTAGACTACCTTTTCTGACGCCAAAAGCATGTCTCCGGTGTACACCGGACTTACATCGGGGTCTCCGGGTACATCACTGACAGTAATGACATCGACCACACCTTCGGCCAAGCGAACTGCGTCAAGGTTCAGCGATTTAATCCGGCCATGCGCAATGGTTGATTGGCCAGTAGCTACATGTAACAGGTCGGCTGGCTCTAGAATATCATCGACATATTGAGCCCTTCCAGTGACATGCTTAATGGCGGATTCATGAGACAGCGAATCACCCATACCGGATGCCACCGAACTTAGATCAGCACCCGCTTCGTTATTGGTTAACTTACGCATGAAGTTTCAACTCCATGACAAGAGGTCTCGAAACGCCCGAAAATTCATTGAGTGCCCGCTCTAGCATGGAGCGAGCTAAGGCGGATCTGTATTCAGCCGACGCCCTGACATCTGTCAGTGGGGACATCGCCTTGTCTAGTGCTTGGCTGACATCTGCTAGCATTCCTTCATTGACGGTTTTACCAACCAGAATGTCTTCAATGCCAAGCAGGCGAACTGGTGTCGCCGCCATGCCACCGAACGCGACTCTCGCTGCCGTGATCCTCGAACCATCAGCTTCAAACAAAAAAGCACCCATCACAGAAGAAATATCGTCTTCTATGCGCTTGGAAGACTTATAGAACCGGGTAAAATAATTGAGCGATCTTTTTGGAATCCTAATTCCAGCAATATATTCATCACTGTGCAAAACAGTCTGCCGATACCCCGTGTAAAATTCATTTATATCCACTTCTCGCCGCCGGTCCGAACTGGAGCAGAGCACGAGTGCAGCATCCCAACAAATCAAAATCGGCGGAATATCCGCAATCGGCGACCCACTGGCCAGGTTTCCCCCAATTGTTCCGCTATTACGAATCTGACGAGAGCCAAGTCGATGTAATAACGATACAAACGGTTTCGAGCGCGACGCAAAAAAACTTTCCAGCTCAGTGTAGGGAACTGAGGCGCCAACAAGATAGGCGTCCTGTGTTTCGGTGATCGACCTGAGTTCCGTCACCCGCGAAACATCAATCAGACGCTCAATAGGTTTGTACCGTTGGGTGACGTCCAGCATTAGGTCTGTGCCGCCTGCGATCAGTGCTGCCAACGGATACTGGAGCATTGCCTCTTGAAGGGCTGATTCGCTTAATGGCTGTTGGACCTTCCCCTCTGACTGCGGTTTCATGTCTTTGAGCAATGCCGGGTCCTGCAGCCTTGATTCATAAGAACGAGCCAATGCATTTACCCCTGCCTGCACGATGGGTCGATATCCAGTGCAACGACACAGGTTACCGGAAATGCCCTGTTGTACCGTTTCGATTTTCGCCGGATCTCTATTTTCGAGCATAGCGGCAAGCGACATCACGAAACCCGGCGTGCAGAACCCACACTGCGAGCCATGACAGGCGACCATTTCATCCTGAACAGGATGCAGTCCAGACTGGTCGGCCAGACCTTCTACCGTAACGACATGCGTGCCCGCTAACTGACCAATCGGCACAATGCAGGAATTCACGGTTTTAAACTGAATCTTTCCATCTTTGAGTTCACCAACCATCACCGTGCAAGCACCGCAGTCGCCAGACGCGCAACCTTCCTTGGTGCCCGTCAAACCACTGGCACGGAGATATTGCAGGGCAGTCCTGTCGGCTGGCTCATTAACCTCGACAACTTGCTCGTTAAGTACTAATTTCAATTCTTGACCATTTGGACAGGTTTTATGGTAATTTAACGTAACCTGCCAAAAATAGCACCCTCCACGTATCGATTATGGCACCTAGAATGAGCTCCAACGAGGTACAAAGGCCACGGGATAAACATTTCACGACGATTCTTCTAGCGGCGCAGGAAGAATTTGCAACCCATGGGCTAAAAGGCGCGCGAATGCAGGCGATCGCTGATCGAGCAGGACTACCCAAAGCGAACGTACATTACTACTTCAAAAATAAGGTGAGTCTATATTTAGCGGTGCTTAATAACATTATCGCCACTTGGGATGACTTCTTTAATGACGTCAGTGTCCATGATGACCCTGCCATTGCGCTAGACACCTTTATTCGAGCAAAGGTACGCCTATCTTTTGAAAACCCAACCGCATCCAGACTATTCGCGAACGAGATCCTTCAGGGTGCGCCCTACCTCTCTGATTACATGAGCGAGGTCTTGCGGCCGTGGGTAAATAATCGGGCAAACGTCATTGAAGAATGGATGAATGCAGGAAAGATGACTGGCACAGATCCCGTGCTCCTCATCTTCATGATCTGGGCGACCACACAGCACTATGCCGACTTTCAGGCACAGGTCCTTGGGATACTGGGTCGGAAAGAATACGACGACGATTTGATCAAACAGGTATCGAACTTTACTAGCCAGACAATCCTTCGCGGTTGCGGACTGGAACCACCAAACACCAATGCAACGGGTAATTAATGAAAACATGGATCAAAAATCCAGCCGCGACCTGGACCGGTAATCAAGAACCAGCCAAAAATGGGGTCGTTGTTGAGGGCAACGTCATTACAGAGCTGGTCAACGGCGAACCTGTATCGCCCGTTGATGAAATCTACGACGCAGGGAAATGTGTACTTTTGCCAGGCCTCGTAAATTGCCATCACCACTTTTATCAGACTCTAACCAGAGCGTTACCTCGTGCTTTAAACAAAGAACTTTTTGACTGGCTGGTTAGCCTGTACCCCATCTGGGCCAACCTTGATGAAGAGGCTATCCGAGCCTCCACGACGACAGCTGTCTGTGAACTTTTACTGTCAGGATGCACCACCACAACCGATCATCACTATGTTTTTTCAGACCAGACAACAAACGCCATCGACATTCAGGCTGAAGTCACTGAACAGCTCGGCATTCGCGCCATTCTCACCCGGGGTTCCATGAGCCTCGGGAAATCCGACGGAGGACTCCCGCCAGATGACGTTGTACAAAACGCAGATGACATTCTGAAAGATAGCGAACGCCTTATACACCGATTCCATCAATCGAACGAAGGGGCAATGTTACAAATCGCACTGGCGCCCTGCTCGCCATTTTCGGTCACCACAGAGTTGATGAGAGACAGCGCGATACTTGCCAGGGAACAGGGTGTCTTGTTGCACACTCACCTCGCCGAGACGATGGATGAAAATGATTTTTGTATCGAGAGGTTCGGCGTCAGGCCAGTAGATTATCTTGAACAAGTTGGCTGGCTGGGGAACGATGTCTGGTTGGCACATGGTATTCATTTCAACAATCAAGAAATGAATCGGCTCGGAAGTGCCGGCGTTGCTATCTCACACTGCCCCTCTTCCAATATGATCCTAGCATCGGGAATCAGCCCAGTAAAAGAGCTCATCAAAGCAGGATGTGCGGTTGGGATAGGAGTAGATGGCTCCGCATCTAATGATGCTTCGAATTTAATCCAAGAAATCAGGCAGGCTTTCCTAATACAACGATTGAAGTATGGCTCGGCGAACGTCAGCCATGAAGACGCACTGCATCTTGGAACCACGGGAGGTGCCGCATTATTCCATCGCCAAGACATCGGAGAAATAGACGTTGGGAAACAGGCTGATATCGCATTGTTCAACCTTGAAGAACTGAGGTTCGCCGGCGCCGGCGACCCAATCGCCGCGCTAGTAATGTGTGGCGCGCACCGCGCAGAAGCTGTGATGGTGGCAGGCAAGTGGCGCGTAAAAGAACACCAGCTCGTCGATATTAACCTTACACAGGTGATGAACAACCAAAGAAAAGCAGCGTTAAAGCTTTCCGGATAGCCAGCTATTGAGGCAGTTCGTTCTGGTACTTATCCCAGTTGGCTACTAGGCGACGGTATAGTTTACACTCACAGGACCCAATTGGTTTCGAGATCCTTTGTACGAACTGTCCGCGCTCCTTCTAACGGTAGTCACTGCCACTGCTCTTTGCTGTTCGGCACGCTACCTCGGACCCATGATCTTGCCACCCCTGTTGGCGGGTTCTGTCGTAACCAGCATCTTCATTTCAGAAAAACTCGGCGATATTCATCTGCCAGGCTTGAGCATGATCTCGATTTCTGGTTCGATTCTCATTTATTCCAGCACTTTCCTGCTGACGGATGTCATGTCTGAACTATACGGCAAAAAATTCGCTCATGCCGCCGTAGTTGGAACAGCCCTGTGTTACCCAATCGTACTACTTGCCACTCAGTTCAGTATTTACTGGGAACCAAGTCGGCTCTATACAAACCAGTTCTCTTTCGAGTCAGTGATGAGTTTTGCAGGAAGAGTGACTGTAGCATCTCTATTGAGTTACATGGTGAGCCAGACTTTTGATGTCTGGGCTTTTCACCGCATAAAGGCCCGGACCGGTGATGCAAAATTATGGTTAAGAAACAACGGATCAACCGTTGCCAGCCAATTGCTGGATACTTCGATCTTCTATGGAATAGCTTTTTTTGGCATCATCCCTACAGCACAGTTAGTACAACTTATCCTTGCCACATATGTCCTTAAGATAGTCATCGCGTTGATCGATACTCCGTTCGTGTATTTTGTTATCTGGTTCGTCCGTCGCGGGCAACAAGGCCCGCCACCTTTGATGATACCTTAACGCTTGCGCGTTCCCTCGACACAAAGTAGGAAATGAACCAGCTAATGATGCTCACTTAAGACGTCGAACACGACCTTCACTTTATTTGTAGTAGCCGCCGCGAACCCACACCAGAAGCCGAACTTAAAAAACGAAACCCTTCTGAAGCGCTAGGTAGCTATACACGTTGTGGTAGTAACTGGAGTAGAGCAAAACTGAGACTCTCACTTTAAAATGAGCAATCAGAAAAAAGCCCAGCTTTTTAGGGCTTGCCCTAAAGAGCTTATGGTTCTCTCCGGAACGAGAATTAAGTCAATGTTCGTCCATTACGTCTACCAGAAGAATATTGTCCGCGAACGTCGGCTCCAAATTTAGAACCTCAGCGCGATGTTTGTGATCTTTTATTTTTTCTTTCTTTTTGATCAGCTGGCGGTCAAGTTTGTCAGCTAGCTTATCAATCGCGGCATAAAGGTTTTTATGTTCCGAGGCTGCGTAGATCTCGCCACCGGAGATATGAATCGTCGATTCGGCTTTTTGTCGTTCTTTTTCAACAGACAGGGTTACCTCCATGTTAGTGATACTGTCGAAGTGCCTTTCTAGTCTTTTCACTTTTTTCAAAACATAACTTTTAAGGGAATAAGTGACTTCTACATGATGGCCGCTAACATTCAATTGCATAAGATACCCTCCGTCAGATTGCTGGTTGTTCAAACAAAAAAAAGCTTCTTATCAAGCGCTACATTCCAATTTCTATACACTATTGGACCCAAGCCATGAGTATTCGTTCACTATTAGAAAAATTTTTATGTCTGCTTTTTTTTGATTAAACCGTCGAACGTGCCGTCAAAAACGGAGTAACTTGGGTGAACGGCAGTTCATCTTTTGGGCATGGCGGAGGATCGCTTTTGATTATTCCTCGTGGAGCCGTTGGGCCACATAAGAAAATGGTTTTGCATGGGCGACTGCTTCACAAGAATTGGGCAATGCAGCCTAATTCTATTTGGGTTAACCTGCTATTCAGCTCAACCAGCCTCCGCAAAAAATTATGCATCATATAAGGAGATATGACATAGAAGCCTTGATCAGTGAATTACCCACTATTATTTTATTTGCGATATTTATTAAAGTATTGCAGATATCAAATAACGTTAAGAGGATGCGAGAGAATCTGGAAGAAAAGACAATAGAAAGCTGAACTTATCCTTTGAAGATGGCGAAGTATATATATAGCTTTATTTCCTTATCACTACTGGGAGTAAAAAACGGCGATTATTTGCGGGAGGCATCCCGAGCTCTGGATTTTAATGGGTGGCTGCACATCGTTGAGGCCGTCTCAAGAGGAGACTAAATTAATGCGTGAGAAAAACCCCTAGAAAAAATAAATTGTGGGTGCTAGAACGAGGACTAGAGGCTTCAGAAATTTGCTTACGAAGCTAATAATAAATTACTGCTCGTCTAACCCTCCACATTGGCGCGGTAGCTGTCGAACTTTTTCCTCAAGTCGTTCACCCGACCAGGCTCGCGTTTAAGCAAGTTGTGAACCTCGTACCGATCGTGTGACAAGTTGAACAGGTATTGCGGCTGACCGTCTTGGTTAAGAATCATTTTCCACCACCCATCCCTCACGGCATATTCCATCCCATCCGGTGTAGGAATAGACCAGTAGAAAATACTGCTCCTTTTAAGGGAAGTAGCCTTATCTTCATCAAGCAAACCGGTGATAGATTGCCCGTCCACTGCTCTACCCTCAGGAAGCGACAAATCAAGGTAATCAGCAATTGTCGGGAGAATATCGAGCGCCGTTACCGGCGTGTCTACCAAGGCCCCACTCGCCACAGTTCCGGGCCAGCGTACTATGCCGGGAACGCGGAGACCGCCCTCAAACAGGTATCGCTTACGGCCTCTGAAACCTCCCGTCTCCCCTGCCATGTTGAGTTCCCAAGCCTCCTGAGGGTCGCTGGTCACCGGTCCATTGTCGCTGCTAAATATAACTAAAGTATCGTCTAGCCTGCCAGACTCGCGCAATGATTCCAGCACCCGGCCTATTTGAGCATCCATGTACGAAACATTTGCATAATATTCACCTTTGCCACGACTGGGCCGATCCGCCCAGTCCATGTAATAGCGCCAGGGGTCTCCCCTTGATTCAGCAGTTAGATATTGGTCGTATTGAACAAGGTATTTTTCGGGCGAAGCGACCGGGGTGTGAACTTCACTGTAGGTCAGCAGCAGAAAAAATGGTTCATCATAAGAATTAGACAGCCATCCGATAGCATCATCGGTTATAAGTTCCGCCGAAAAATTTTTGGTCTGACCAACAGGCTTATTGTTTCGATACATATTGTCTGGGTACAACTTACCGCTCTTCGTCTTTTCAGCTTTTTCATTCTTGACCCAGGCTGCGAGGCCATATTGATAGTCGAAACCGAAATCACGAGGCTGTGGCACATCTATTAGATTTAGGCCACCATTCAGGTGCCATTTACCGATCACTGCAGTCCGGTAACCTGAAGATTTTACCAATTGAGCGATCGTAAACTCGTCACGAGCAAGAGAAACATCGGAGTTATCGGGTATCCAGGATTCTACGCCCGTTCGATACGGGGTCCTTCCTGTCAGCAGCCCCGCGCGTGATGGCGAGCACAAAGCCGAGGGCGCATAAAACTGGGTAAATCGGACGCCCTCCCCTGCCAGCCGATCGATATTCGGTGTTTTCACAATCGGATGTCCATAGACAGCTGTATCGCCATAACCAAGGTCATCCACGTAAATAATAAGAATATTAGGCGTCGCAGAGAAGGCTGATGCGGCAAACAAAAAATGCAGTGCAGTAAAGGTGAATCGCGTGATCAACTAACGGCTCCTAAAATTTGAGTATTTCTACCCTTGTTTCCTGCAAGTCCAGAACTCCGATCGCATTGTACCCGGCCATATGACCGGCACACTCACCGGGATTAAATGTGAGTTGGACACCATCATACTCAATCGTCTTAAGGTGGGTATGACCGTGCAGGATGATGTCGTAGTCACTGGGATTCACCATCGAAAGCTCGAGCGGATCGTGAACGACAACTATCTTCTTTTCTAACCAGACCAACGTCAGTGGCGGATCGGTAAACTCAAAGCCAAACTGGTTGACTGCGCTCGTCAGTGAATCTCGTTCACCAATATCGTTGTTTCCAAACACTCCCCAAAGGGGCGCATTGAGTCCGGAAAATATTTCTAGAGTTTTCGCCTGCGTGATGTCGCCCGTGTGAATAACACGGTCAACCTCAGCTTCATTGAAAAGCTCTACAATCTTATTACAGTTCTTAAGGTTATTATGAGTATCACTAACAACACCGACTTTCATGAACCCATTGTGCCTTTTGCTATACGTATAAAAAAAGAGAGCTAGGCGTTGCCCGGCTCAATCCTTTTCGCCTGCGCTTATTTTTCATGCGACTTTTTCCAGTATGTGAATACCGCAGGCACTGCCTAGACCGATGACATGAGTCATTCCAAACCGAGCGCCTTGTACCTGACGCTTATCCGCTTCACCACGAAGGTGCGTACTGACCTCATAGATATTCGCAATGCCCGTTGCACCAAGGGGGTGCCCTTTAGAGAGCAACCCTCCGGATACGTTTACCGGAATTCTTCCGCCAAGCGCGACTTCTCCGTCATCTATCATTCGGCCTGCTTCACCATCCTTACAGAGACCTAGGTTCTCGTAATGAAGAATCTCAGCAGTCGCAAAGCAGTCATGCAGCTCAACCAGACTGATGTCATTTGGACCAATACCTGCCATTTCATAGGCTTCTTTCGCAGCGCGTCGGGTCACTGCATTTACATCAGGCATCACAAGGTCACGATCGGAGTATGGGTCGCTGGTCAAAATCGAAGCCTTAACTCTGACGGCACGAGCCATGCCCAACTCTTTAGCTTTCTTTTCAGAAACCAGCACTGCAGCAGCGGCGCCATCCACGTTGACTGAACACATTAGTTTGGTATTTGGGTATGAAATCATTTCTGCGTTCATGACTGTTTCAAGAGGAGTTTCTATCTGATACATCGCCTTAGGATTTAATGTTGAATGATGATGGTTCTTCACAGACACTTTTGCAAATTGCTCAAAGGTCGTCCCATAGTTGCGCGAGTGTTCCATTCCCGCCTCGGCGAAAACGGCAGGCATTGTACCTGAACCCAGCAGGCCTTCCTTTGAGATACCTGTGGCACCACCACCGCCCCCGAGCAACCCTTTGCCCATTTGCTCGACGCCAACTGCCAGAACAATGTCATTGACGCCGGCCTTGATAGACATCCAAGCTTCCCTGAATGCTGTCGCACCAGTTGCACAGGCATTTGCGCAGTTAACAACACCAATTCCTGTCTGGCCAATTTCCTGGAGAATTCGCTGCCCTACCATTGCACTAGCCTGCCCAAGATTACCGCAATACAACGCCTGCATATCTTGAATAGTTAATCCTGCATCGTCCATTGCTAACAGCGCAGCCGTTGCACCCAACTGCGGAACTGTCTTATCAGGAAACCGACCAAACTTGATCATATCGATTCCCATTACATATACGTCACTCATAAGTCTCTCCTCGATTAATTGTTACGCTCAAGCTGCTGGTTGGAAAAAATAACTAATGTAGCTGTTGCCGTCTTTGTCCTTTCGCCCAAGCGCGTCATCGAACACGACATCAACTGGCATATCGAACTTGATTGTAGCTGGATCCGGATCAACGTTGATCAGGTTGCCTTTCACTGTACCGCCACCCTCAAGGTCAACAATCGCGGATATGTAAGGTACCTCAATGCCTGGAAAGCTTCGATGAACAATGCTGTAGACATACAACTTACCTTTATTGGACAGCCGGGTTGGTTTTAACTGATCACGGGCACCACAACTTGAACAGTTGTTTCTTTCACCAAGAAAAATCGCACCGCATTCACATTTTTGACCTTCCAGATACGGGTCATTAGTTCCGGCATCTTTTAGCCAGGATACAACTGGCAGTGGCCCCTTGTCCTTCGCTTGTTCAGACATTCTTTACCTCAGTGATAAATTGCAAAGGAGCCAAGGGTAAACCTGAAGGCCCTTCTATTTCAAGGAATTAGCCCAATAGACCGTCAATTTAAAGGGGCCCGCGGAGTAAAAGCCTTCCGTTCCCTTTAAAGGTTAGCCGTAGACGCGAGTCATGGCTTTTTGGGCACGCTCTCTGAGCGTGTCAATCTTGGCAGCCATGACTGGCAGTATCATTTGTTCAACTCCCAACGCTTCAAACCTACGCATATCGTCAAGTGACCTGACGCTAGCATGGGGGCTGACATAGAGCTTTATTTCCGACATTGACCGACGATTCCTATCCAATTGGCCGTTCAGGTACTCCAGCCTCTCTTCGAGCGAATCCGGCGTCAGATTGAAACCATACCAACCTTGCCCAACTTCAGCGACTCGCCGCAGTGCAGGATCACTCTCGCCCCCAAAGATAATGGGTGGGTGGGGCTTTTGGACAGGCTTAGGGTTCTGGTATGACGCTTGTATCGAATAGTATTTACCATCAAAACTCGAGACTTCGTCGCACCAAAGTGTCTTCATAACAGCAAGACACTCGAGCGTTCGGCCAGCCCGGTCTTCCCACGGCACACCGAGGGCATCAAATTCTTCTTTAAGCCAACCGATACCAACACCAAGCTCAAACCGCCCTCCGGATAAATAATCCAGATCCGCGCAGACCTTCGCCGTGTACACAGGATTCCTCTGGGGAACGAGGCAGATTCCAGTAGCGAGCTTTATCTTGGAAGTATGTGCTGCCACAAAAGTCAGCGCACTGAACGGGTCGAGAAGGCTTCGAGGCTCGCCCGCGATTCTGCCATCTTCTGTGTATGGGTAACGTGATTCATATTCAGGAAAGAACATCACATGTTCTGGCACCCAGAAACCATAAAAGCCAACCTCCTCCACATGCTGGGCAGCCTCAATAATGTACGATGGGCTAGTGTATTCGTTAAACGCCATCTGGCATCCAATTTTCATGCTCACTCCTTTTTGTTAACTAGCAGATTGTTTAAAGGCACGGCCTGTCACTTCTCCATTGCAGCACCAAACTTTGGGACTACTAGCGACTATACCGCAGTACCGGCTGTTGCAGACACACCTGACACCAGGCGTTGGTGCTAAGCTCGCACTTATGACCGATTGTAAACATAGCTGGATGCGTAAGGGCAAAAAACTCACGCTGGATACTATTCTTGATGAATGGCTGGGCCCCACCCTCGCACTAGTGCATTGTGAAAAATGTAGTAAGCCGGCTCTCCTTCATCTAGTTACCTGGCGCGGGCGCGACCTGTCAGAGCGAATCTATGCCATCAGGCATATCGATTCCAGCACGAAAAACACCTACATTGCCAATATCAACCGCGACTACTGTGACCTGTCCCGAAAGGCCTCAGAAACCGAAGCACTCATTGGCGCCTGCAGCCAGAGCGCTAGGCTAGTTTTATTCACCAGTCCTGGAATGATAGTTAAAGGGTTTTCCAGGGATTTATTCAACCCTCCTGTCATGCGCTGGCAGGATGTGAAAACAGAGACCTATGATGACTGGATAAGATTTTTATCCATATGACAAGTACTTAACAACCAGCGGCTTATAAGTCGCGAAAGCGGCAAACTCAGAGAAGGACAATCCATACAAGAACCTGGTACCTGCCTGCTTAAATAGTCATGTTTCGTGTTTTATGTTTTCAATCTAAAAACGTCGTTCTCACGAACTACCCAGCCAGCTGTCGGTTTTGGCCAATGCGTTCCAATGACCAGCGTGGGCGAATCGGCAAGCTCTGCAAACCTCTGATTACGCGTGGCAACGGATTGTAATGGATCGTAATCACTTGTCACTGACCATTCAGGATAAGCCAATTGACAGGGATGGTGGATGAAGTCCCCGGTAATCAAACCCCTTTCACCTTTTGACTCAATACTTACACTTACATGACCAATCGTGTGTCCCGGTGTTGGTATCAGTTTAACTTCATCGCAGACGTAATGGTCATTGCTGACCAGGTCAACAAGACCTGCATCCAGAACGGGTCTGATCGAATCTAAAAGTACGTCGCGATTTGAGTCTTTTAACCACGGTTCAACATCTTCGGCTTCCAGCTCATCATTTATATAATCGAATTCAGTGCGCTCAATCAGATAGCGCGCATTGGGAAATGTGGGCACCCAAGTGTCGTTCTCCAACATGGTATTCCAGCCTACATGGTCTAGGTGAAGGTGAGTGCACAAGACAATGTCAAATGACTCCGGCGGAAAACCTGCATCGTCAAGGTCTTGCAGAAAAGTGGTCTGTAACATGTGCCAATCAGGAAACATTTCACGCGGCTTGTCGTTTCCAACGCATGTGTCAACAATGATACGCTTACTAGGTGTCTCAATGACCAGCGCATGAATGCTGAATTTAAGGACACCTTCCGGCGTTATAAAATTGGGTTTAAGCCATCCAATCGGTAATACCGCCTCGGGAGTCGCCAAAGGCAAAAAGGCTTCAAGACCCTCGAAGGTTAGCTCGACAAACTGGGTAATAGTGACGTCACCAATTTTCCAGCTTTGGGTTGTTTGCGTTGCCATTTTTATTACAGCTCCTCAATAAACTTTTCCGCTTCTATCGAGATAGTTGGGGTTGGGGTAAGCGTTATTACGAATTCGATAGTGTTCGAGTAGTTTTACCTAGTAACCAAGCTTTTTCAACGAACGGGGCAGCCTCTCAACTATTTACAATCAAGAAAAAATTAACCATGTCGGTTTGAAAGTATGTCATCTGTAACGAATCGTAAGGCCACTCGGCAATGGTGCATTAGAAAATAAGTCACTGCCACTGCCATCTATATCAATGCAGTTTTCGTAAAAGACATTAATGTGAAGGCTGCACGGTGTATCTTATTGATACTCAAAAATTCGCCCTCTTTTTTGAAAGGGTGACACTGGTGTGAGTTGGTAAAACTAAGGAAACATATGAAATTCAAGTCAATCTACGCCGTGCTTTTAGGGTTATTAGCGTCGGGCTGTTCATCCCTCGTTTCGAAAGTATTTCCCCTAGATGACTTGCCACCCCCTTCTGGGCCCCATTCCGTCGGAACACAGTTTTTTGAGTGGGTCGATGAGGCTCGAGAGGAACTGTTTACCGATAACCCTAATGACCAACGCCGACTGTCCGGTCAGGTTTGGTATCCAACCGCTGCAACGAGTGAGGTCGCTCGCCAACCATACTTGGATTTCCCGGACCGACGTCTCGATATGGTCGCTTATCAGTCGGGGCTACCCCGTTTTCTTATCGCGCACATGCAACGGGTTAAAACCAACGCTGTCCTAAATGCACCTTTTCTGGCGCAGGATCAGAAAATGCCAGTAGTTCTATTCTCACATGGGTTAAGCGGCATGAAGAATCAGAACACCATACAAGCAGAGGTGCTGGCCAGCCACGGCACCACAGTCATTAGTGTAGACCACGCCTATGATGCTTACCTGACGATTTTCACCGACGGGTCCGAAGCCGATTACCGTTCCTCGGATACGAAAAACCGTACCGGAGAGGAATTTTTCGCTTTTCGGTTACCCCAATTGAAAACCCGAGTTGCCGATCTTGTCTTTGTGCTGGACGAGATAGAGCGACGCAGTGATGAGAGCGATAGCATCTGGTCCAACCTACAGACTAATTCGGTCGGGGTTTTTGGACATTCTTTCGGTGGCACAACTGCACTCATGTTGTCAGTAAAAGACGACCGAGTGACCAAAGCTTTGGCCTTAGATGGTTGGATGGTACCCGTGCCTCCAGAGGTTATTTCCGCCGGCACAGAAAAACCATTTCACTATCTCGGGCAGGCTGCATGGGACGACCCTATCAACTACAAAAAGCTCGACCGGTTTTTGAAGGCTTCTCCCCAAGCCGAAAAACAGCTGGTGTCAGGCACCAAGCACTTTGACTACTCGGATGCACCGCAGTTTTCTAACATGACCAGGCGGTTTGGACTCTCTGGAGAGGTCTCACGCCCTGAACTTAGAAAAATTATTAATGAAGCAGTCATTAGCTTCTTTGAATAATGCTGAAGCCAATAGCGGTCGATGAACTCAGATCAACCACTATCTGCCACCCCAAAGTAAAGATCTTTTGTGCCCGCCCCAATCTGTTAACCGAGGCTCTATATAAATCGATCAGGATATCTGCGAGTGAAGGCCGGATTTGGCAACGGCAAAGTATTGAAAATATTGGTGGAGCTACGCGGGATCGAACCGCGGACCTCGTG
>MDTF01018756.1_pt1 | contig 17923 bp, 16 predicted proteins | sample 811191 | NCBI WGS metagenome assembly MDTF01 (sample SAMN05326649, study PRJNA326480) | marine metagenome | isolation source: seawater | place: Southern Ocean | collected 2011 | reverse complement strand
TTTTTGTCACATACCTTTTTGTCACATACCTTTTTGTCACATACCTTTTTGTCACATACATTTAATCCAAAATATTCTAAAATATCTCTAACAAAAAATATTAAATAAATAAAAATTCCTAATAAACAAAAATTAAAAAAACTAAAACTATTAGAATTAGATACACAAGGCATAGGACACATAGGACTAGATAAAGGTCCCGTAGGACTTGATAAAGAATTCAAATCAAATATAGAATTTATATTACCTAACGGATTACTATTTTTCATTTGAGACATTAATATATCTTCAATATTAATTTCTGGACCATTTTCTTTAAACATATTCCATACAGTTTTAAGTGTAAGTAATATAAGAATTATATTTTGAATAGTTAAATTATCAAATATAAAAGGACATTTTTTTTTACAATTTTCCATCATTTATATTGTAAAAAAAGATATTAATTTAAAAAATAATGCGAAGATGCTAATTTAAAAAATAATCCGAAGATGCTAATTATAAAATAATTCTAATATGCTAATTATAAAATAATGCGAATTTTATATAAATAATAAATAGTTATTAATAGTAATTATGGAAAATTTTAATAAAAAAATAAAAACAAAAAAACTGGAGGAATTACAACTTGAAAAAAAATACCTTATTAACCTTGAAAATAAATTTATGAAAGATACAACTAATATAAATAATAAAATAAAAAAATTAATTCAAGAAAAAAATGTTTTGGATTTAAAAAAAAAAAAAATAAATGAAATTGATACTTCCTCTATAGAATTAGAATTATCTAAAAATATAAAAGAAAAAAATACAATTATTAATAAAAATAAAAATATACTTTTTAAGAATGATACATTATTTAACCAGTTATATATAGAAAAAGAAAACAAATTAGAAATAATAAATAAAAATAGAATTGAATTTATTAATAATAAATTACATAATAAACAATATAAAGAAAAAATAATTAAGATAATAGAAATATTTAATAATAAAATAATAAAAATTCAAACTATAATTGATAATTGTAATTTAGAATTAAATAAAATTTTATCACAAATTAAAAGTCTAAAAAAAAATTTTAAAGAACATAACAAAAAAAATGTTTTAGAAAGACACAATATGATTCAAGAAAATTTAAATAATTTAATACTAAAAAAAAAAATAGATACAGAAATAATAAAATATAAAATAAAACTTTTAAATGAAGAGGAACTATTTGGAAACTTAGAATATACGAGAAATAATGAAAGAATAATACTAAAAAATGAATATATGAATAACTTAAACAGTGAAAATATTATAGAGGAGATAAGTAAAATAGATAAAACTCTATTAAAATTTGATAATGAAACAATAAAACAAATATTTTTATCACGAAATAGAATTACTAATTTAAAAAAAAATATCAAAAGAGGAAAAGAATTATTTGAGTTAAAACAATCTAACAAAATATTTAAAAAAAAAAGAGAAAATAGAGAAATAAATAAACAAATTAACGAATTAATTTGTAAAAAAATAAATATTACTAATAAATTATCGGAAAATGATAAAGATGTTATTTTTCTAAAACAAAATATTTCTCAAGAAAGAAAATCTATTGTAAATTTTGAAAAAGAAAATAAGGAATGTGAAAATAATTTTTATATCCAATTAAATAATAAAATTAAAGATTTAAATCAACAATATGAAATTGATAATAAAAACCACAAATTAAAAAAAAAAATATTATTAGAAAAAAATAATAATATACAAAAAGAGATAGATACTTTAAAAGATAAATATTACGAATTAAAAAGAAAAAATATTGAAAATATAAATGAAATAAAGGTAAAATTAAACTATATTGTAAACGAAATATTAAATTATAATAATATTATAGAAAAGTATAAAAATATATTTAAAATTGACAAAGAAAAATTAGATAATCGTATAAAATATTTAGAAAAAAAGTTACAATATTTAAATGAATGATGTTTTATATAATATAGATGACCTATATAAAATAAATGACAATTTAGAGAAAGGTTTTGGAGATAAAAATATTATTTTTAAAAAATTACATTTGTTACTTAATACGACGCATGAAAAGTTAGATATTCTAGAGGGTAAACACTATTGTAGTTTAAATAAAAAAATAGATAATTTAAATAAATTATTAAAACAGGTTATAAGAGAAATTGACAATTATAATATTTTATATAAAGAGGATTGTAACTTTCCAGATGATGTGAAAATTATAGATAAAAAACTTAATAATAAAAAAGTCAAATACCAAGAAGAATTAAAAAAAAAAAATGTATACAAGGAAAGCCTTATAGATACTATTAATAAAAAAGAAAATTTAAAAAATATATTTTTTAATAATAAAAAAATATATAGTAATAAAACACTAAAAATTAAAAATAATTGTGAAACAACTTTACTTATAGAAAATAAAAACAAACTGATAGGTAAAAAAAAAAATAATATAAAAAAATATATAAATGCTAATTTAAAAAAAAAAAAAGAAATTAAAAAAAATATATACGAATTAAAGATTACCGAAGATGAAATATTAGAAAAATATAATAATGATATAAAAAATATAAATATTTTTTTAAATAAAACTTTAGTTGAAATTAAAAAAATATCTAATAATTCTTTAGAATATAATATTAAACAAAAAGAAATACATATTTTAAGGGGTCGTTTTAGTAATATAGAAATAACTAAAAATAAAATAATTAATGAAAATAAAATAAATATAGATAAATTAAACAATTCATTTGAAGAATTCTGTGAGAATGAAGATATTAATAAACTAAAAGAAACCAACTCTATTAATATTATGATTGGTTTAATTGATATAAATTTAAATAAATTAACAGATTATTTTCCAAATATAAAAAAAGAAAATATCAAAATATCAAAAGAGATTGTTGAATTAGAAGAGATTGAAAAGTCTATAGAATTAAAGATTTTTTCAATTAATTTAGAATTATTAGAAAGTGAAATTAAATCTATTGAAATAGATAAATTTAAAAAGACAACCTTATCTATTCAAAAGTTTAACTTGTTCAAAAATAAATATATTAATACAATTGATAAACTTAATGTAAAAAAAAGTAGATTGGAGAAAAAAATAGATTTTTGTGAAAATGAAAATAAAGATATAACTAGTTTAATACTTAGAAAAAAATTTATAATTAAGTTATTAAATAATGAAGTTATTATATGATATACAACAATTACAAAAGAAAGTAAATAACTATTATTCTAATGAAGAGACTAATATAGAAAGAATTAAAAAGACACTAAAAACTAAAATTAATATAGTGCCATTAGAATTACAATATAAATTTAAAACTGGGCATGAAGAAGTAAATTCTTTCATTAACTTAATTAAAAATACAACAATTACCAAATCTATTAAACATTTAAATATAGATATTCCTGATAATAAAAAATTTATTTATTATTTTAGTATTTTAAATGATGTAAAGTCCATTTCAGAATTAATTATTTTAAATAAAAATATTAGTTTGAAAACTTATGAATATTTATTTAATCATGAAGAAATTGTTAATATAATTATTTATTATGAAGAAATTTATAAAAAAATTATTTTAGAAATATCTAATATATATTATTTAGATAAAGAAGATACTAAAAAGAATAAATTATTTTATACTTTATCAACTATTTTAAATATAGATGATAATTTTAAAGATAATAAAGATTATATTTTAGATAAATTTATAAGTTATAATAATAAATTTAAAGAATCTGGATTTATAGAAAAACTAAATAATATTGAAGACCAAAATAATAATTTTTTAGTAATTTCAAATGAATTAAAAACTATGAAAAATACTTTAACCGAATTATATTCTAAAAAATCTATAATATTTGATAATATTGAAGGTAAATTAAAAAAAGAGCAAATACAATATAATGAGAAAAAAAAAAAAAATATAATGAAAAAATTTAATAAGTATTTGTCTTCAACTAATTCCCTTGATAATTTAAAGATACTTTTAGAAGAAAAAAAGAAAAAACTATTAATACTAACAATAAATGTGGAAGAACTAGAGAACCCTAATTGTTATTATGGAATAGAATTAAAACAACTATACATAGAAAAAGAATTATTAAATAAAAAAATAACTATATTAGGTAGTAAAGATATATATATAAATAAATTGTCAATAGTAAAAAATAACATTTTAAAAAAAGAAGAAGAAATCTATGTTGATAAACTATTAACTAAAAACAAAATTAATAAAAATAAAGAAGCCATCCAATTATTAAATAATGACATAAAACTCTTAGAAAATGAAAAATGTGAATTACAAATTTTAGAAGATAAATTCGAATACAAAAATTATGAAAAAATAATAAATCTAGAATACAACAAATATAATAAAATTAAATTACAAATAAATGACTTAGAAAGTTATATTATAAACAAAAAAAAATTATGTTATAAAAAAAATTTAAAGTTGAAAACTGAAAAATTCTTTTTTTTAAAGAAAAATACTCAAAAAGTTATAAATTATAATAATATTGATAAAATTAAAGAAAGTATTAATACATATTTAAAAATTTTAGAAAAGGAAAAAGAGAATAAAATAAAATTTAATAAAAAAATAAATGACTTGGATTTTAACACGATAAATATACATATAAAAAATATAAAATTACCAGAACAAAAATTTATAATAACAAATAAATATTTAGAAGAAATCAATAAGGAACTTAAAAATATTATTCTATGGAAGACTAATATTTATATTCAAAAAAAATTATTATTAATGTATTCAGGTGGTGTTAACGAAAGTCTAATTTATATTTTAAAAAATAAAAATTTCAATAAAATTAATTTAATGAAAAAACTGAATATTATAAAGTTAAAAGAAAAAGATAATATAAACCACTTATTTTCACAATTGAAGATATCTAATTTAAATAAAAATAATTTGGAGTTAATTAAAATTAATTTAAATGAATTGGAAATGGAGATTAATATTCTAAAAAAATTTACTTATGATTAATTTTTTAAATTATTTTATAACATTTTATTAAATCTATATTTTCAAGAAATGGTAAAAGTTAATATAAAATTCGATGATAACTTCTATACTTTACATATTTTAGAAAAACAAATATTATTTAATTATAATATTTTATATATTTTAAATTTGAAAGAACCATTCAATTTTGAACATTTCACGGACATAAATACTATTAAAAAATTTGATAATTTTATAATATTTAGTTGTAAATTTAGAGATAATATAGAATTATTAGAATTAATAAAAAAACAATATAAATTACAATTTATAGATTTTAGCTTGGAATGCTTTTGGTGTTTTACTAAATATAATTCTTTTTTTGATGAGAATATAGATTTGGGAATTGAAAAATATGAATTAGAGATAAATACCATAAATAATGATCCAATAGATAATTATAAAAATATAAATGAAACTTTAAATATTATTAATAAAGAAGTTATAAATTATAAAAAAATTATACTAAACAACTCTGTTGATAAAATTTATGGTTGTTTTAGTTTATTACAAAATAAAATATCTTTAATAGAAATTTTTTTAAAAAAAGTGGATAATAATTTAATTACAACAGAAAAAATATCGTTCAAAGGTGAATATTTAGATAATAAAGAAAATGAGATAATCAAAACCAGAAAATTAATTAAATATAATGATGAATTAGAAAAAATAAATAATAAATTATTATTTGATTATAATGAAATTCAAAATAAGTATGAACTGCTAAAAAATAATAATAAGTATGTTAAGTTACCAATAACTATAAATAATAATAAAGAATGGAGGGAGCTTGCCATAATGGTCCATTTATATGATATTAATTTATGGGAAGATATTTATAGTTTTATAATAAATTTAGAAGAATTTAATTTAAAAATAGATTTATATGTAAATATTTCAGTAAATAATAAAAGCATGTTAGATACAATAAAATATAAAGAATTGTATGAAAAAATAAATAAAACAACAATGTTTAAAAATATTTACTATACAGATTCCGATAATTGTGGGATGGATATAGGTGGATTTTTAATTTCATATTGTAAAATGTTAGATTTGGGTTTGAGATATCACCAATTAATAAAAATACATAGTAAAACAAATCCAAATTGGAGATATGCTCTATTATATGGATTAATGGGGAGTAAGTCTATAATTGAAAATAATATGAAATTAATGACCCATCAAAAAATAGGTATGTTAGGTAATGATAAATTATCACTTAATTATATTTTAAATATTAATAAAAAAAATTATAAATATTTATATACTTATATGAAATATTTTGGAATTAAAAATATAGATAATTATGGACATTTTATACCTGGAACAATTTTTTGGATTAAAGGGGAAATTTTAGATAATTTTTTTACTAAGGAATTATTAATAAAATGTTATAATGAATTTGAACAGAATTATTGTGGTAGTTTAGTTAATAATAGGGAAGGGAAGCCTCACTCGTTTGAGAGATTTTTTGGTGTTATGGTTAAAAAATATGGTAAATTAGTAGAAACATTTGATACTAAAAAAATATAATTATAAAAAATATATAATTGTTTAAAAAATGAATTTAAAATATTTAAAAATATTTAATGGATAAACAAATTTTATTTTTTAGAATTTTTAATAATGATTTTAAGAATTTATCTAATGAAAAGATTGTATTAATTTTAAAATCTAATAAAATATATAAAAATAGAATTATAAAAGAGGAAGATTTTTATAGAAAGTTTCCAGATTTTAATATAGATTTTTATAAACAATCATATAGTGATTTAAAAGATTTAAATAATTACAATATTTTAAAACATTATTTTTTTAATGGTAGATTTGAAAAAAGATTTGGTAATAAAAATGTTTTTATAAAAAAAATTAAAGGATTAAATAAAAATAATTTTGATAAAACATTACTAAATATTGATAAAAAATTATTAAAATATTTTGATATAGGTGAATATAATTCAATACTTGAAATTTATCATAAAAATATAAATATATTTTATTGGAATGAAATAAAAAAAGAGATAAATAAATTTAAAGATTTTGATATTAATTTTTACAAAATTTTTTATAGAGAAGAAAAGGGTATAAAAAGTTTTACTAAAAGTAATAAAGATAATAAAGATAATAAAAGTAATAAAGATATTATAAATGAACAAATATTTAGTAAGCGTTTTCCAGAATATAATAGTAAAACTTTTTATTTTTTAAATAAAGAACTTATAGAATACGAATTTTCTAAAATTAAAGTTATAAATAATGAAATTAATTTAAAATTCTTATATTATTTTTTTATAGAAAAGGGATTTGATTTTGTAAAAGATTTTAAAGAACTTTTCAAAAAATATAATATTTCAAGAGATTATTTCAATAATTTCAATCCAGAATATAAAAACAAAACAGATATAGAATTTTTGAATTTATATAATGATATGAAAAATTTAGATTTAATATTTTCTAATAATGATTTTAAAAAGAAATATCCTAAATTTAATTTAAAAGTATTTAAACAGTTTAATTTAGATTATAAAAATGTTGAAAAACAAAATTATCATTTGAATTATAATAATAAAAGACTTATTGGGTGTTTAGAAGATTTTTATTTTGTTTATCCAAAATATAATAATATAAAAAACCACTCTATAGATGAATTAATTATATATCATAAAAAGAAGATTGGAGAAATAGATTTAGATTTAGATGAATTAATGGAAATCTATCCAGATTTTGACCAGATATTTTATACTAGTGTATATAGTGATTTAAGAAGATATGATAAATACGCATCTATTAGACATTGGCACTATCACGGAGAAAATGAAGGGAGAATTTATAAATTAGATAATTATTTAAAAAAAAAAAAAAACTTAACTATTGAAAAAGGAAATATTGATAATTTTGATACTAATAACAAAATATGTATATTTCATTGTGGTAATATTGATATATTTACTTCAATAATAGAAACTTATCCTATAATAAAAGAGTTAAATTTAATTATAACTTATTACAATGATTTATATAAAGATAAATTTAAAGAATATAATTTAAAAAAATATGAATTATTAAAAGTTGAAAATAGGGGAATGGATTGTGGTCCAATGTTGTTATCTATAAAATATTTACTAAATAATAATACATTATATAATGAAAATACTATATTTTATAAAATTCATACTAAGAAAATAGATAAATGGAGAGATAGACTAATTTCAGATATGTTAATTTTTAATGATTTTAATTTATATAAAGATAAACCATATATTTTCGGTAGTAATGAATATATATATAGTGATAAAAAGGGTATAAATAAAGTATATATTGATGAAATTGTTAAGAGAAATAATAATAAGGATATATGTAATAAGGATATATGTAATAAGGATATATGTAATAATGATATATGTAATAATGATATAAATGATTTTTATGATAAATATTATGAAAACTTTGTATCTGGAGAAAAAATAAATAAATTTACAGACTTATTACCTTCTTTAGAATTTTATAAAAATTATGAACCTGATTTGAATGGGATAAATAATTTAGAACATTGGGAAAAAAGTGGTATTAATGAATTTCATAGAAAAAGTAACATAAATTATATAAAAAAATATAAAAAATTTACGAATTATTTTATTGCGGGTACAATATTTGGATTTAATAAAAAATACTTAGATTTATTTAAAAATTATAATTTAGAGTATGAACATTCTATTCTTGAAGAAGGTTATATAGATAATAGCAAAGGAACAACTAAATTACACTCTTGGGAATATTATTTTGGATTAATATTATTTTTAAATGATGGAATTATATTAGGTATTGATAATGATAATAACAATATATATAACAAAACACAAAATAAACCTAAAATTAAATATTCACTTATAAATGTACCATTTAAAAAGTCATATATAGCTATTTTTTTAATATTACCTGGGGATACTCCTGAATCAGGTGGTTTTAGAACAATTTTAAAGTATATTGATTTTTTGAATAAATGTGGTTATTCTTTAGATATATATTTTGGTATTTGTTGGAATGATAAAGAGTTAGAGTATAATGTTGATAAAATTAATAAAGATGGAATGCCCACGTGTGAAAACTGGTTAAATGAAAATAATACAGATATTATTTATAAAATACTGAAAAATATAGAAAAATATAATATTATTGATATTAACAGTAATAATTTCTATTTGGGATTAAAATGTCAACGAAAATATAAAGTTTTAATTGCTAATGCTTGGCAAATATCAGATGCTGTTTATAAAAATAAAGAATACGCTAATAGCATTTATTATATTATTCAGGACAGAGAAGAATTATTCTATCCCAATGATGAATATTTAAAAAATAATGTCATAAAAACTTATAGAAAAGAATACAATTATTATTGTATCACACAATATTTGGGAAATTATTTTAAGGAAAATTATGAATATATAAGTATTCGGGATTCATATATGGGGGTTGACTTAGATATATATAAAAATTTAAAGTATAAAAGAGATAATTCAGTTGTTATTCCTTACTATGGTGATTTAAAACCTGGTAGAAAACCTGAATTAGTTAGAAAGATAATTGATATATTATCTACAAATGATATAAAATGTTATGTTTTTCCATATAATTTTGAAACAGTAAATGAAAATATAATAAATTTAGGAATTATGACTGAAAATGAACTTAATGAATTATATAATAAACATAAGGTAGGCATTATTTTTAGTAATACAAATCCTTCTAGACTTGGATTTGAAATGTATGCGTCAGGAATGAAAGTTATAGAATATGATTCTGAATTCACAAAATATGATATGCCAAATGAATACTTTAAAAAAATAAAAGATGAAGGTAAAATACTTAATATAACTAATAAATTATTTAATAAAGAATATAATGATAGATTTTTAAAAAATATTGATATTAATAAAGATTATGAATTTTTCCTAAATTTTATAAAAAAAAATATTTAATTATTCTTTTAAACTCGTTTAGTTATAAGAAATATAAATATAAGTATAAAATTATTATGGAAAAAAATATAGATGATTGTAGTTTACTAAATGAATGGGTTAAATATTATTCTATGGCAGATAAAGACATGGATAACCAATGGAATGATATGTTATTACCTATATTAAAAGAAATAGAAATTAACTTTGATATAGTAATGGATTTAGCGTGTGGTGCTGGTAGAAATACTATGAAATTAGTTAATTACTGTAAAAAAATTTATTGCGTAGATTTAAATAAATATGCAATAGATTTATGTAAAAAGAATACTTCGAATCTTAATAAATATAATTATAATAAAATTACATTTATTCAAAATAATGGTAGTAATATTTCAAGTATACCTTCTGAAACATTAACATTTATATCAATTTGATTCAGGCGTTCATATGTCAAAAGAAGTAATTAGAAACTATATTAAAGAATTTACAAGAATACTTTCTAAAAATGGTAAAGGGTTTTTTCACCATTCTAATTATGGTAATATACTAGATGGTAAAGATAAATCAAATTTTAAAAAAAATCCACATTGGAGAACAGATATGACAAAAGAATTATTTAAACAATATTGTGAAGAGTTTGGATTATTATGTTTTAGGCAAGATATAGTTAAATGGGGAGATGATGAAAATTTAGATTGTTTTTCATTTTTTAAAAAAGTATAAGTTTATAATAATACTAATTTTAAATATTTATTAATTATATGGTAATACTAACAATTATAAAAATAAACATACCCAAAATACTAAATAAATATTAAAAGATTATTCAGGAAAAACATAGTTCAGTTCGTCGATTAGTGTATCGTATTTTTTTATAATTTCATTATCTATAGGAACATTTATATTGTATTTAGGTGTTTCGGTATAGTCACTATAAACAAACTTTTTTGTTAAGATTTTTTTTTAAAAGTTTTATTCTTTAGCTATTATTCTAGAGTAGGTTTTATAATGAAATTTAAAAAATACTATTATAGTATGTCAAATAGTCCTTATTGGATAAATAATGAAAAAAAAATAGTATTAATTTGGTCACCTAAATGTGCGTGTACAACATTACATAACGCATTTATAAGAAATATTTGTAAAATAACAGAAAAAAAAGACCCTAGAATAATAGCTAAAGAATATAACTTTATTAAAAATAACTATGAAGAAATACCAAAAGATTTTTTTATTTATATGGTAGTAAGAAAACCATTTGATAGAATAGTGTCTTGTTACTTTAATAAATTTGTTATTTATAATGGTGAACGCCTAAATGAAAATAATTTGGAAGGGTTTTCGAAAAAATTATTAAAAGATATAGGAGTAGATTATAATAATTTAACATTTAATAAAATGCTATACGGTATACAAAAGTTAATGTCTAAAAATGTTAAAATAAATTCTCATTTTGATATACAAATAAATATAAATAATTTTAATAAAATAAAAAATCATCCTAATTTATTTTTATTTGATATAAATAATATTCCCGAAATTTTAAATTCCTCTTTTATTAATGTTACAAAAAAACCCGCTAATCCTATATTTGAAGATTTATGTAATGTTAAAACGAAAGATATAAACATTTATTCGTTATTAAAAGAAAATTTTATTAATTCATTAGAATTAATAAAAGAAATTTATATACAAGATTATCAAATTTTAAACAAAATACTTTATAATTAAATTAAGTTGCTTTATTCATTATCGAATCAATTAAACTTAACTTATAGTAGTTTAGGTTGATAGAAATAATTATTAGGTAATAAACCAGTTTCGAAACCACAATAAATATCAGGTATGCTACATAATAATTTTGATAGATAAGTAGTTCCATTTCTTTCAGGTCCAGTTACAATAGCTAATATTTTTTCCATAATTTATATAATATTATAAATTAATTTTATTTACCCTTAAACTCATTTAATCTTATTTTATACCTAATTTTAATTAATATTTAAAAAACTATTAATTTTAATATATTATTTTCCTTTAAAATTTTCATATGAACATTTAAATAAAAATAAAATTCATATATTATATGTCCAATAATATTTGTTTTAAACATGAAATAAATCCTAATATAATTATAAATAACACAGAAGATTATTATGTAATACCATTTGGACAACGTTGCGGTAGTACATTAGCAATAAAATGTGATTCATTGCGTAAATGTCACTACCATTTGATTGGATAACACTTATTTTTCCAAAAAAAAAAAAAATATTGGAAAATAATTTTAAAGATTTTATACCAGATGTACATAATAATATATTTCGTAACAAATATGATTTAAGTTTTCCCCATTTTAATAACAATATTGGTGAAGGAATTAAACAATATGAACGTCGTATTGAAAGATTTAAAAAAATTATTCTAGAAGATAAAAAATTGTATTTTGTGTATATTAATGAAAATTATTTGTATAATGAAAGATTTAGAAAAAAAGAATTTAATGATAATATATTTTCAGAAATGTTAGAACTTGAATTGTATTTACACCTTTGGAATTTTCAAATGAACATTTAAAATATATTATTATATATTAAATGGTACATCATTCCATTGATTTTAAAATTTCTGCTGTTAAATATTATCTAAAAATAAAAAATTATGTTGAAGTGTAATATTTATGACTGTAATAGAACTTCACTCATGAGATGGGTTAAGTCATACAATGAAAATAACTTAAATTCAATACATAATAAAACAAGAAAGTCTTATAAAATAACAAAAGAACATATAATTTATATTAAAAAAATTTTAAATCAAAGAAATAATAAATTCCTATCTTTAGAAGAGTTAAATAAAAAATTATCTAAAAAATTTAACGATTATAATATAACTCCACGGTGGTTAGGGCAAGTATTAATTGATAATCATATCACAAGAAAAAGGACCAGAAAAAGTCATTTTCCAAAAACAAGATATGGTAAAAAAATTAGTTATAAGAAAGAGGTTAAAGCATTTTTTAATAAAATAAAAAAATATAATATAAATAATATAATTAGTATAGATGAAACATCTATAAAATCAGCAATGGTAAAAGAATATTGTAGAACTATAAAAGGAAAAAGATGTTATTTTAAGACCACTGATAATAAAGTTTTTAGAAAATATACATTATTAATGGCTATATCAACAAAAGGAGTAGTCGCGTATAAATTTTATGAAAAAGGTGGTTCAAATAAAGATAGATTTTTAGAATTTTTACAAAACAACATACTTTCAAAAATGAAAAATAAATTATTATTATTTGATAATGCTAGAAGTCATATCGCAAAAAGTGTTCTAGAGTCTATTAAAAATAGTGGAAATGATTACTTATTAAATATACCATATCATCCTCAGACAAATCCAATAGAAAGCTTTTTTAGTGAATTGAAACATTATATAAAATTAGATAGTAAATAGAATATAATGATTTATTAAAAAGCATAAAAAAATCTATAAAGAAAATAAAAAAATCACATTATATAAATCACTTCAAAAATTCATTAAGTAATAAAAATTTTATAAAAACAAGCAGAATATATTCATCTAAAAAAAATTACAAATGATTTATTAAAATATTTTCAATAAATTTTTTTATTGTTCCATTATCTCTTAGGGCTTTCATATCTAATCCATTATGATAAATAATTTTTACATTTTGGAAACACTTTAAATTATTACATTGTGATATGTGATGATTGTTATTTTCATTTTTAACCTTTGTATAGCCATATAAAATGTAATCTGTTTGATTATTAACTATAAGTTTCAAATCTCCATATTTTTTATTTATTGGATTAATTAATTTTGTTCTTGGAATAAAAGCTATAACACTACTTACATTACATAATGAACCAAATAATATACTAGCATATCCACCGGATGATACTCCCATAAATAATATTTTTTTATAATTTGATTTTTTTATTATACTGTTAAGATATAAAACGGTATCGTCTATATTATTTGTAATACCATCAATCCCTTTATGATACCAACATTGCTTTTTGTCAATATAAAAATATAAATCTGTATTTTTTTGAAATGTTTTTGATAGGTAATTTAAAAATTCAAATGGCAATATTCCTCCCATTTTTAATGCCATACCACCAAAACATATAATTAAATTTTCGGAATTATTTTTAATTATTTTATGTTCACTCATATATATATTATTTATAAATTTTTTGTAAAATTTAATTTTAGTGTTCATTTGAAAATTCCAAAGGTGTAAAAAAAAAATATCCTAAAATTAATTATAATATATTATATTTTAATTTTATTGAACATAAAATTCCAAAAGAATCCAATATTATTAATATTGTATTAAATACTAATAAATTATACAATACAGTGGTAGGTGTATCACATACACCAGTTAGAGTATATTGTGGGAAAATATTATGTAATCTTTTTAAAGTAAATTAATTCTGGATGTGGTTAGTGGTAAAACATTTAATGAAGAATAAAATTAATTTTATACCCATAATTTATTTATTTTTAATTTTAAACAAATTATCTATATTCTAATAGTATTTTTCTAACACTATCTTTAATACCTAAAACTTCCGGATACATTTCTTCTAACTTACTTGTATCTAAAAAATTATTTGACCTTTTACTCGCCAAAATTGTATCTTGTTCTTCTATAGAAAAGTTTTCCCAAGTAAAATCTTTGTCGACAATTTCTTTATACATTTCCAACATTTCATTATGGGAAATTAATCCAGGATTCGTTAAATTTAATGTTCCTTTACACCCTCGGAAATTTAAAATGGAACAAAAAAATTATATAATATAATTATAACTATGAAACATAAAACAGAAGATTATAAAATTAGCGCTGTTAAATATTATATTAATAATGAAGTTAGTATGGATGAAGTATGTAAAATTTTTGAATGTAAAAAAACCTCATTAAAAAGGTGGATTGATAGATATGAAAAAGATGGTAGTATCAAAAGACACAGTAGAAAATCTATATCTTATAAAGTTACCAACGAACACGTGAAATATGCTATAAAATTATTAAAACAAAATGAACAGATTACATTGGAAGAATTATCTAAATTAGTTAAGAAAAAATATAAAGATTTTGATATTACTTCACGACAGTTGGGCAACATTCTTAGAGATAATAATAAAACAAGAAAACGAACTAGACACGAACATTTTCCCAAGATCAGATATGGAAAACCTACCAATAAACAAAAAGAATTGGATAAATTTTATAAAGAAATAGATAAATATTCATTAAATAAATTAATTAGTTTAGATGAAACATCAATACAACCATCTATGATTATGGAATATAGTAGATGTGAGCTAGGTAAAAGGTGTATTGTTAAAACAGATGATAGTTATTTATTTCGTAAATTTACTTTATTAGTTGCTATTTCTAATTCTAAATGCATTGGATGGGTACTATATGAAAAAGGTGGTATGACTAAAGAACGATTAGTTATATTTTTAGATAAATTTATTTTTAACAAATACAAAAATCATCTTATTATTTTAGATAATGCTGGAAGTCATAAAAATAATTATGTAAAAGATGCTATTACAAATAGTGGTAACAAATATCTTTTTAGCATTCCATATACACCACATACAAATGGGGCAATAGAAGCATACTTTAACCAAATAAAACATTATCTAAAATTAAATAAAAAAGTCCTAAAATTTAATTTATTAAAAAAAGAAACAAAAAAAGCGATTAATAAAGTATCAAAAGAAAATTATAAGAATTATTTTAATTATGCTTATAAAAAAGATAATTTAAGAAAATATAAAAAAGGCATTTCTACATTACGTAGAACACCTAAAAATTATAAGAATTAAAGTATCTGTAATTTGAAGAGTAAGCATTTCACATTAGATGACTTAACACGTTAGGATTTTTAAATGTTATAATTAAATTATTCTTTATACTTTTGAATACAATAGTCAATTCCTTCCTCAAATGAATAAAACAATGGTCTTATTTGTTGTTTGTTTTTAATTATTAGTTTGTACATGTTATTTCTGTAATTTAATATATGTTTGGGATCAGACCACCCTTTCATTTTTCCTTGTTTTAATTGTCGTAGGACAATATGTTTATACAAATGAATTAATTTGGGGAATATAAATAGATAAACGATATTGTCATATATATCATAATCTTTTTCTCTATTATCTGGTCTTTTTAAGCCACCACCAGAACATCCTAACAAAATTGAGTTAACATTTTTTTTTAATAACATATTACTAGTCTTTCCATCACCTTCTGGGAAACTATCAAAATCATATAATTTACAATCTTTATAACAACCATTGTATTTTTTAATAAATGTTGATTTACCTGCACAAGGGTGTGAATTAATTTTTATTAATAAAGGTAATCCTTTTTCTTTTATTTTTTTAATTTTAACTGCTAATTCTATATATACTTTATCATTTGTATCAATTATAATATCTTCAATATTCTTCATATAATATATCATTATATATGTTTTTTTTTAAATAATTTGTTCCATTTTAAATTTCCGAGGGTGTAAAGTCTTTCTCCATTAAATCTAAAATGATAGGATAAAAATAAGGTAATACAGTCATAGAATTAGGTATAGAACATATTTTACTATATTTTGTTATTTTACTAATAAAATTCCTAGGATTATTATCTGCCGTTATAGGCATTCGTATTCTTAGATTTAAAACACTATCTTCAAAATTATGAAGTAATTTGTCTGTAAATCCTTTTACAATAGAATAGCTAGACCCAAAGAAATTAGGTTTAGACTCTTCCGTAAAACCAAAAATTTCTTGACCATACGGATGTTCCGAATCATATTCAAAAATACAACCTGTTCCCAAATAAGTATAATGAATTCCCATTCCTTTAGAAATTATAGATAAATTTAAAGGACCTTGTAAATTATCTCTTATATTATCTACCAATTTCCCTTCTTCTTCCAAATAATCTATAGTACTATATACTTTGTCCTCTATTTTACCATGGGTTCTCCCAGTAAATCCTATAATATGACTTGGTAAAACGGTCCCTATTTCTTTCTCCAATTCTTCCATATTATCTAATCTTTTCGAACCTTCAATTATTTTATATTTTGTATTTTCTAGGAGGTAATTCTTAAACTGTGAACCTATCCAACCTTTTGAACCATATATTAAAATAGTATCTATCATTTTAGTAAGATTAATTTTAGTTATTTTTTTAAATATATAATATAAAATGAATTCTGGTTTATATACTTTTAAATATTGGATGGATTATAAAGTAGTAAAATTAAGTAATAGAGAAGTAATTTATGATTTTACTAATAAATTATTGAGTCTTATAGATTCATTACAATTAAAAACATTTAACGTAAACTTTAAAAACGAATTTATTGCTTTTTTATACCAACATTCTAAAAAATCACAAATAGTAAAGAATGTATATAACTCGAATGTATATAACTCGAATATAGAACTCGACGACGAATTTATTATTAAATATGAACCTAGATTTTTGGAGTTTTTTGATGAAATGTCAACATTCTTTAGACAAGGAGCATTTAATATTTTAGATAGTAACTTAAATTATCAAAAAACAAATTTTATAGATTTAATAGAAAAAAATATAATTTTTTCATATGTAGAAGAAGAAAATATAGATGATATAGAAGAGGATTATCTAGAATTTGAATAAATTACGTAATAATAAAAATATTATAATATTATATAAAAATGACTACCGCAACCCAACAAAGAAGTCGCCGCAGTAAGCAAAGGAGTAGAAGCAGTAAGCAACAAAGGAGTAAGCAACAAAGGAGTAAGCAACAAAGGAGTAAGCAACAAAGGAGTAAGCAACAAAGGAGTAAG
>MDTF01011340.1_pt1 | contig 17932 bp, 20 predicted proteins | sample 811191 | NCBI WGS metagenome assembly MDTF01 (sample SAMN05326649, study PRJNA326480) | marine metagenome | isolation source: seawater | place: Southern Ocean | collected 2011 | reverse complement strand
TGTAGCTGACCAGTACTAATAGCTCAATTGGCTTGATTTATGCACTGAAAAAAATTTTCAGTATCAAGAAAAACACTTTTTATTAAAAATATTAAATTGATATTATTTTACAAGGAAATGAAGAAAAGCCTGCAATTATTTTGCAGGCTTTTTTTTACATTATATTAACCAATCTTTAAGCTTTACTGTTCAACTATTGAACGTTAATATAAGATATAAATTTATTATAAAAATGACTCAAAAAACATTCATTATTGCAGAAGTTGGTATTAACCATAACGGAAACATAAAAACCGCTAAAGATTTAATTGTTATGGCCAAGAACGCAGGTTGTGATGCAGTAAAATTTCAAAAAAGAAATATTGAAACTGTCTACACAAAAGAAGAGTTGGATAAATCAAGAAAAAGTCCTTGGGGCAACACACAACGACAACAAAAAATAGGATTAGAGTTTTTAAGGAAAGATTATGATGAGATAGATAATTTTTGTAAAACCAAGGAAATTATTTGGTTCGCTTCTGCATGGGACGTTAAAAGCCTCGAGTTTCTAGATAATTATAATTTAAAGCATAATAAGATTGCATCTGCAATGATAACACATTTAGAATTTTTAAAACAAGTGGCTAAAAGAAAGAAACATACTTTTATATCAACTGGAATGAGTGGGTATAAAGAGATTGATGAAGCTGTAAAAATTTTTAAAGATAACAACTGTCCCTTCGAACTAATGCACTCCGTGTCAGCGTACCCTTCGCCTGAAGATCAATTAAATTTAAATATAATAAAAAAACTCAAAGACAAGTATGATTGTGCCGTAGGTTATAGTGGTCACGAACCTTCAGTTTCACCTAGTGTAATCGCAGTAACTCTTGGAGCGACTAGTTTAGAAAGACATATAACCTTAGATCGTTCAATGTATGGCAGCGATCAATCGGCATCTTTAGAACAAAGAGGCCTAGAGGAGTTAGTGGCAATAGTAAGAAAAGTTCCAATTGTTATTGGAAATGAAAATAAAAAAATATTTGATTGTGAAATAGATGTTGCAAAAAAATTACGTTACTGGGAAAAATAAAAAAAAAATCCCAATAGATATAATAGCTTTTATACCTGCTAGATCTGGCTCAAAAAGTATAAAAGATAAAAATATCAAATTACTAAACGGAAAACCTTTAATTGCTTGGTCGATTGAAACGTGCAAAAAATCAAAACACATAAAGATAATTGTTGTTTCGACAGATTCAAAAAAATACGCTAAAATTGCGAAGAAGTATGGCGCAACCCACATTCTTCAAAGACCTAAAAATATTTCAGGTGATAAAGCCACAGACTACCAGGCTTTAAAGCATATGATTAGGTCTTTAAAAATTCCAAAGTATAAATTTATTGCCCACATTAGACCAACAACTCCTGTAAGAGATGTTAAGGTAATTGATAATGCAATTTTATTGTTTTCAAAAAAAAATTGTACTTCATTAAGATCTGTTCACGAAATGCCAGAGAGTGCTTACAAAACTTTTGAGGTAACAAAAAAAAATTACCTAAAACCTATTTGTCAAAAAAACAATAATATAGATTATTTTAACATTCCTAGACAAAAATTTAAAAATACATTTGCTGGTAACGGGCTGATAGATATCTATAAAAGAGAACATTTAATAAAAGAAAAAAACTTACTTGGAAAAAAAGTTTTTGCTTATAAAACAAAATTTACACATGAAATAGACTCCGTAGATCAATTTAAGTATTTAAATTTAATTTTAAAAAAAAATGAAAAATAATATTATAAAAACAAAAAACAGACATATATTTACAAAAATACCTGCTCCGGGCACAAATACTTTGATGAAAAATCTATCTAAAGTAGAGTCTAGATCGATGCATGGCCAATTACCCATTGTATGGAACAAAGCTGTTAATTTTTCAATTTATGATATTGCCGGAAATAAGTTTATAGATTTTACTTCTACTATTTTTGTAACCAATATAGGACACGCCAATCCCAGGTTAATTAAATATTTAAATTTAGCTATTAATAAAAAATTGATACATTCTTACGCCTATATAAATAGTATTAGAGAAAAATATATTAAAAGGCTTATTAAATTTGCTGGTGCAGGATTTCAAAAAGCATTTTTGATGTCCGCTGGAACGGAAGCTACTGAAGCTGCCTTAAAATTAATGCGATTAAACGGTCAAAGAATAAAAAAACGCAAACTCGGAATTATATGTTTTGAGGGAAATTGGCACGGAAGAACTATGGGCGCGCAAATGATGAGCGGCAATATTAAGCAGAGAGAATGGATTGGACAGCAAGATAAAAATATCCACCACTTACCCTTTCCTTATCAACACAGATTAAAAAAAATTGGTGCAGAAGATTTTTTACTAAAATCACTTAAAAATTTAGAAAAAAAAATAAATTTAAAAAAAGATATTTGTGGTGTGATGATAGAAACTTTTCAAGGTTGGGGGGCAGTCTATTATCCAAAAAAATACATTCAAACTTTGACTAAAATTTGTAAAAAAAACAATATTTTAATTGCATTTGATGAAATGCAATCTGGCTTTGCGCGGACAGGACATTCGTTTGGATACAAACACTACAATATTAAACCAGATTTGATTTGCTGCGGCAAGGGAATGGGTGGTGGTATAGCTCTTTCAGGAGTAATTGGAAAAAAAGTAATAATGGATTTACCTGAAACAGGCAATATGAGTAGCACAAACTCAGCAAACCCAATCGCTTGCAGTGCCGGCCTTGCAGTTTTAGACGAAATACAATCAAAAAAATTAATTAAAACAACTAAAACAAAAGGTAAAATTTTATTTAAAGAATTGAAAAAAATAATGAAGCTCTTTCCTGGAATTATAAATTCAATCAATGGAGAAGGTTTGATTGCAGCCATAATTTTCAACGAAACTAAAAAAAAAAACATAGACTTAATTTTAAAAAAATTAGCAGAGAAATGCATGTCAGACGGCTTACTCATAGTCTATACTGGCCGAGAGTCTATAAAGATTGGTCCACCGCTAACAATAACTATTAGCGCTTTAAACGAAGGGATCCAAATATTAAAAAAAAATATTAAATTAATTTTTAAAAACACCAAATGACAGAAATAAGACACACAGGAATAGTTACAAAAAATTTAAAAGAATCTCTTTGGTTTTGGAAAAATCAACTTAATTTTAAGATAAAAAAAATTGCAAACGAAAAGGGAAAGACTATCGACAGTGTATTAGGTTATAAAAATATAAAAGTAAAAACCTTAAAGTTAGAAGATAATAAAAAAAATTTAATCGAATTGTTGTATTTTTCTAATCCGCCCAAAATAAAGAAAAATAAAATTTTTCCTTATAGCCCAGGTATTACGCATATTTCTGTAACAGTAAAAAAACTAGAAATTCTCTACGAAAAGCTTAAAAAAAATAAGATTAAATTTAATAGTAGACCAAAAATTTCAGAAGACAAAAAAGTATTAATGACTTATTGCAGAACTCCGGAAGGTTGTTTTCTAGAACTTGTAGAGGAACTATGAGAATACCAAATAATCTAGGATTCATGCAAGGTCGACTTTCCCCGACATTTAAAGGCAAAATACAGTTTTTCCCATTAGAACATTGGGAGAAAGAATTTTATCTAGCAAATAAAATTGGTCTAAAAAATATGGAGTGGACTTTAGATTATAAAAATTTATTTATAAATCCAATATTTACAAATGAAGGTATTAAGAAAATAAAATATTTATCAAAGAAATATAGCATAAAGATAAAAACATTAACCGGTGATTGTTTTATGCAAAAACCATTTTGGAAGTACAAAAACTCAAAAAAATATATAGAAGATTTAAAAAAAATTATTAAAGCTTGTGGCAATTTAAAGATTAAATACATAATTTTTCCACTTGTAGATAAGAGTTCCATCAAAACCAAGAAAGAGGAAAAAAAAATAATCTTAAAATTTAAAACATTAAATAATTTTTTAAAAAAAAATAATACAAAAATTTTGTTTGAGTCTGACTACACACCTGACAATTTAAAAGAATTTATTGAAAAATTTGATAAAGAAAATTTTGGAATAAATTATGACAGTGGGAATAGCGCTTCACTCAATTATGATGTTAACGAAGAATTTAATTTATACGGAAAATATATTAAAAATATTCACATTAAAGACAGGATTTTAAGAGGAAAAACAATAAGACTTGGAAAAGGAAATGCAGATTTTAATAATATTTTTAATAATATACGGAAGATTAAATATAAAAAATTGTTAATACTTCAAACTGCTAGATCTTTAGGTAAAAATAATGATATTGAAGAAATTAAAATTAATCTTAATTTTATAAAAAAAAAATTAAATTAAATGCAAATTAAAAAAAATTTTAATAAAAAAGTTATATTTATAACAGGTTCTTCTTCAGGAATAGGTTATGGGTTAGCAAAAAGTTTCTTAGATCTTGGAAATGAAGTTATTATCTGTAGTAAAAATATAAGAAAACTAAAATTTGCATCAAAATCTTTAAATGATTGTTTTTTTGTTAGGGCAGATTTATCAAAAGAAAATGATATTAAAAAAGCTATTAAAAAAATAAAATTAAGATTTAAGAAAATAGATGTATTAATTTGTAATTACGGAAGTAGTAATTATAAAAAAAATAATTTAGATTTTAATTATGCATTCAACAACAACTTTTTTCCTACAGTTAACGTTGTAAATTATGCACAACCAATTATAAAAAAAGAAGGAAATATAATTTGTATTTCTTCTATTTGTGGAGTGGAATCAATAAAAGATTCTCCTATCGGTTACTCTGTTGCAAAATCAGCTTTGAATAATTTTGTTAAATCTATAAGTTATTCATTATCTCAAAAAAAAATTTTAATAAATTGTATTGCTCCAGGAAATATTTATTTCAAAGGTTCAACTTGGGAAAAAAAAATTAAAAAAAACAAACATAAAGTAAAAAAATATATAAATAAAAATGTCCCATTAAAAAAATTTGGATCAATAAATGAAATTTTTAATTTGTGTAGATATCTGTCTTCAAGTCAAAGTTTTTCAACAGGAGCTACTTATATTCTGGATGGAGGGCAAACTAGAGTTTTTAGATAATGACTTTAAAAAATTATAGTGTTTTTAACTACAGAAAAATAATACTAATCTGTTACCTTAACTAGTAATTTATGGAACAATCTAAATTTAATTTACAAAATAAATTCTGTCTTATAACTGGGGCAGCAGGGTTACTTGGTAAAGAACATGCTTTAGCTTTACTTGAAATAAATGCAAATTTAATTTTAACAGATATCAACATATCTAAACTTAAATTTCTCAAAAAAGAAATAGATAAATTACAACTAAAATCACACATATTAATTTATAAAATGGATGTTTCAAAAGAAGAATCTATTAAAAAAGTTGTTAAAAAGTTAAGTGAAAAAAAAATAAGTTTACATGTTTTAATAAACAATGCGGCAATAGACTCAAAAGTTTTAAAAAATCAAAAGTTGTCAAATTCAGAAAAATTTGAAAATCTTTCCTTATCTACGTGGAATAAGCATTTTGATGTTGGTTTAACCGGAGCTATGCTTTGCTCAAAGCATTTTGGCAAAATGATTCTTAAAAATAAAAAAGGTGGAGTAATATTAAATATTGCTTCTGATCTTTCGGTTATTGCTCCAAATCATGGAATATATAAAAAGGGTTCGTTTAAACCAGTGATGTATTCAGTGATCAAACATGGGATAATTGGTTTAACAAAATATATTTCAACTTACTGGAACAGTAAAAAATTAAGATGTAATGCAATATCACCGGGAGCAGTTGAAAGCGGACAGTCCAAAATTTTTATAAATAAAATAAAAAAGCAAATACCTTTAAATAGACTTGCTAAAAAAGAAGAATATAAAAGTGCCATTCAATTCCTGTGTTCCGACGCATCAGAGTACATGACAGGACAAAATGTTATTATCGATGGCGGAAGGTCTGTCTGGTAAAAAAAATGCATAAATTAAAACAAGATATACAGAGCTCAATTAATGCAAAAAAATCATTATTAAATATAGAAAAGAAAATTAATTTAGCAATTTTAAATATATTTTCAAGAGTCAAAAATGGAGGAAAAATAATGTTATGTGGGAACGGTGGATCAGCAGCAGACGCACAACATCTAGCAGCAGAATTTTTAATAAGATTAAAACCAGGCGTAAATAGATCTCCCATACCTGCAATTACTCTTGCTCAAGACACCTCTACTATTACCGCCTGTGGCAATGATTTTAATTTTAACATACAGTTTGCAAGATGTCTTGAGGCTTTAGGAAAGAAAGAAGATATTTTAATAGTAATTTCAACATCTGGTAATTCAAGAAACATTATCAATGTATTAAAAAAAGCAAATAAAATGAAAATTTTTACTATCGGTTTCCTAGGTGGTAACGGAGGTAAGGCAAGAAAATTTTGCGACCTCCCACTCATAGTAAAAAGCAAGATTACAGCTAGAATTCAAGAGTCACATATTTTTTTAGGCCATTATATATTTGGAGAAGTAGAAAAAAATTTACTTAAATGCAAGTTTATAAAAATAAATTAGTCAGTGTTTTGATAACAGTTTTTAATGAGGAAAAATATATTGTTCAATCTTTGACGAGTTTAATCAATCAAAGCTATCACCATTGGGAAGCTATAATAATCGATGATAGCTCAAGTGACAATACAATAAATATAATTAAAAAAAAATTTAAAGACAGAAGGGTTAAACTTTTTAAATTAAAAAAGCACATTGGCAGAAGACGCGCAATAAATTACGGGATTAAAAAATGTAAAGGGTCTTATGTGTCAATCCTGGATGCAGATGATTTGTATTTAAAAAATAAATTACAAGAACAAATTAATTATTTAAATAAAAACACTGATATAAAATTATTAGCAACATGGGCACATCTAATTGATGAAGATAGTTCTATAGTTGGATCCTTTAAAGCTCCAATAGAATTAGAAAAAATAAAAAAAAAACTGTTGATTAAAAATATTGTTTGTTTTTCAAGTGTTATTTTTGATAAATCTTTTGTAATGAAGAATAATTTTTTTCCCTTAAAGCTTTCGTACGCTATTGATTATGAATTAACTTTAAAGATCCTTAAATCGTCCAAGTTATATATTTTGCCTAAGTTTTTATGCAAGTCGAGAATAAGAAAAATGGGTTTAACACACAACAAAAAAAACCAAATAATAAATTTTAAAGATAATTTAATACTTATGAAATATGTAAAAGAAAATTTTTATTTAAATTTTACAAATAAATTTTTTTGGTTAAATCAAAAATTTATAATTTATTTTAGAATCTTATTAATAAAGTTAAACCTAATATAAATGAAATATTAAAAAAATTTTCGATATTTCATTAATAGTAAGGAGTAAAAAATACTCCAAAATTCAAGAATCTGCCATATTTTTAGGTCATTTTATTTTTGAAAACGCTGAAAGCTTACTTTTGAGCAAGAATTTTAGTTTAAATCTTTAATTTATATTTACGCCGTTCATTATTTGAACTATAATGTTCATTGTTTGAACATGAAAAAAAAAAAGAAGATGAATTTGCAGTTTTAAGGAAAATTAAAAAAAACCCTGAATCTACTCAGCGCGAACTAGCCAAAGATCTTGGTTTTAGCTTGGGAAAACTAAATTACTGTCTTAAAGCACTTAAAGACAAAGGGCTAATTAAGATAAATAATTTTAGCAAAAATCCCAATAAAATTAATTATATTTATATTTTAACCCCAAAAGGTATTTCCGAAAAAACAAAATTGACTGTCAATTTTATGAAAAGAAAAATGCAAGAATACGAAGAACTTAAATCTGAAATTGACAAATAAAAGAAATATTTAAATTTTGTTATTAATTTTATAAAAGATTGTAGATTAAGGTTCTCACTTTTAACTTAAAGATAAATATTAGCTTAAAGTAAATGAAAATAAAAAAAACTATAATATTTGCAACACCGCATAAAAAAATTTTATCACTTCTCCCACAAAAAATAAAAAATTATAATATTTATACCCCTCCTTGGAGTGCAGATAGTCCTGAATTTTTTAAGAATAAAAAAATTAGATTTTTTCCACACCCATTTGAAAACAAAAAAAAACATGAAAAGGCTTTTTATATAATTATAAAAAAATATGATTATTTATTGAATGATCTGTCTAAATTTTTGAACAAAACTCATAATGTTGAATATAGTAAAAATTACTGGGAATTAATTGTTGGAAAATGGCTTTTAGATTTTTTAGTAGTAACCTATGAAAAATATCTGATTATTGAAAAAATTAAAAATTCTAAAAATATTATTTATTATCAAATTAAATATAAAACCTATTTGCCACAAAATTCAAGAGAGTCCTTGTTAAAAACTTTCATTACTCATTCCTGGAATCAAAATATATTTTCATATTTTATAAAAAAAATGAAACCAAAAATTAAATTTCAATTAGTTCTTCCCAATCTAGCTAAAGAATCTTCACAGACAAACAGCAAAAAACTAAAAAATAATTTTTTAAAAACAATTATTAAATTTTTCTTTTTTTTATCAATGCAATTTAAAAAAAAAAATGAGATATTTATATTGAACTCATATCTTGGCGTCTATCACGAATTATTATTTCAACTAAAAATTAATGGCTTAATAAAATTAAATCAAAGATTTGACTATGTATCAATTTCAAAAAAAAATAATAAAATCAGGAGTTTTTATAAAACTTACACTAAAGAAGATACATTTATAAAATTGGTAAAACCGATACTAATAGATAATTTACCAAAATCGTATTTAGAAGATTATAAGCAAATAATAAATTTTATTGATAAAATTCCATGGCCCAAAAAGCCTAAAAAAATATTTACCGCAGTTAACAATTTCTACGATGATGTCTTTAAAATTTGGTGTGCAGAAAAAAAAAGAAAATACCGAGTTAAATTAATTTTTTCTCAGCATGGAGGTGGTTTTCAGCAGGCTAAGTTTAGTCATCAAAGAAACTATTTACTAAATACATGTGACCAGATTCTTGTATGGGGCAAAAATACAATTAAGAATAAAAAAATTAAATCTTTTTTGAATATTAAAAGCTCTCCCAGATTATTTACAAAAACACAGAATAGAGATTTAAGTTATTTAAGCATTTTGTTGATACAAGATATGCCAAAACTATATACTTCTAGTATAGAGTCATGTTTTTTACATTTTTCTGAATATAAAAATTTTGTATTAAGTCAATCAATTTTTATTAAAAAATTAAATAATGAAAAAAGAAACAAAATTTTAGTTAGACTGGGATCAAGTTCGGAGAACTCTTCAGTATCTAATAATTTGCTTAATTATGAAAAGAAAATTTGGGAGGACGCCGTACCTAAAATAAAAACAGAAAACAGAGATGATAATATAAAAAAATCTATAAATAAATCTTATATTGTTATCATTACTCAAATATGTTCGACAACACTATTAGAATGCATCACTTCTAATATACCTTTTTTAATTTATTTTGATCCCAAGAAACAAATAATAAATGATAATTATAAAAAAAATTTATCAAATTTATACTCAAGTAATATAATTTTTACTAATCCGGAAAAACTTTCAGCTTTCTTGAATGAAAAAAGCCCTAGGGAGTTACTTGAATGGTGGAGCTCAAAACAAATACAGAAAATTGTAAAAAATTTACAAGAAAATTATGCTCGGTATAGACCAAACTATAAAAATATTTTAAAAGAAATTTTATTATCAAATAATTAAATAATTTATGAAAAAAATTGACTCTAATTTTACGGACGCAGTTAATGTTCTTAATAAAAATAAAATTTTTTATTGGATAGGCCAAGGAACTTTACTGGGAATCCAAAGAGAAAATAATCTTATAGAATGGGATTACGATATAGATTTTTGTGTGTGGAACGATAAAGTTGATAAAAATCAAATCATAAATTTAATGGAAAAAGAAGGCTTTAAATATTTAGACATGAAATTTGGTATGGAAATGGCACATTTGTCTTTTGTAAAAAAAACAGGCAGAAGGGTTGATGTTAACTGTTATCGTGAGGGTAAAAACTCTAAAGGAGAAAAAATAGCTTACACTAAATGGGGCATACCAAATGGTGTGGTATTAAGATTTTTAGATGCTGTAGCGCACTCAGAATCATATAATTCTAGATTTAAAACGATAATAAAAAGTTTGATATTTTTCAAACCAATAGCGGTTTTTTTAAGGAATTTTTTAATTAGAAAAAAACTCTTCTATAGACGTGTTGGATACCAACAACCTTTATATCTACTTGGTAATTTTAAAGATATAAACTTTCATAATTTAAATATAACAATCCCTGTTCAAGTTGAAAAATATTTAGAGTATATGTATGGAATTGATTGGAAGATACCGCAAAAAAAATTTTCTTGGTGGAAAGTAAAAAATTTAAAAAAAGATTACGATTAAAAAATGGAATCTAAAAAATTAAAAAAAATTAATTGGTTAAAATTAAGAAAAATTCAGTACATTCAACAAAGAATTAAATGTAGACAAGTAACAGGAGGAGATGACATTGAGAATTGGAGAAAGAATCCTTATACCTTTCTTAAAGCAAAATTTAATATAGAAACTTCAGCTTTAATGGTTTATTTTTTTCAACTTACAAGAATTACTCCTAATAATTTAACTTTTATGTATATACTTCTAGGTTTTCTTGGAGGTTTATTTTTAGCAAGTAATAACAACATCTTAATTCTAACGTCATTATTTTTTTTTTTTACCAGAGGAGCTATTGATTGGGCCGACGGATTTTTAGCACAGATTAAAGATCAAGAATCAAATTTAGGAAATTTACTTGATAATTGGGGTGCTAAAGTTGGTTCTTATAGCTTCATTGTTGGACTTGGGTATTATCTTTACAATAAACAAAACGAAGAAATTTTTTTAGCATTATCACTTTTCATAATTTTTTTAAAATCAATTGATCTCAGAGAGTATGCCTATCAGCTAGCTATGTTTGATTTTATGAAAGATAAAAACAAAAAATTTTTTTTTAATAAACTAAACTTAAAAAAAAATGTAATTTTTTCTAAAAAAAAATTTAATTTTTTAAGAATTTTCAAAAGTTTTATTCAAAATTTTATTGATGATCGAGCTCGAAGTGTTGATTTAATACTTTTGTTAATTTTAATTGATAATTTTTTTTATAATATTTTTCTTTTAAAATATATTTTTTATTATATTGCTCTTAAGACATTAATTATTTTTTGCGGTGGGACGTATGTTACAACTTATAAAAACTATTTATTTAAAAAATGATCAAAGTAAAAAATCTATTTAATTTTTTAAAGCAAAATAAAATTGACTATTTTACAGGTGTACCCGATAGCGTGTTAAAAGCCACCAGTCAATATTTTAAAAATAAAAATCAAAAACAACATTTTATTACTGCAAATGAAGGATCTGCTGTAGCAATGGCAACAGGTTATCATCTGGCCACAAAAAAGATTCCGTGTGTTTATATGCAAAATTCTGGATTAGGTAACGCATTAAATCCATTAATTTCTATTGCCCACAAAAAAGTATATTCGATACCAATGCTGCTATTGATCGGCTGGAGAGGATCACCTGGTATTAGAGATGAACCACAACACGAATTAAAAGGTTCCATAACTACAAAATTATTGGAATTATTAAATATAAAATATTGTGTTTTAAGAAGCAAACCAGATTTAAAAAAATTAAAAAAAATAATTTCTTACTCAAAAAAAAAACTACCAACCAGTTGCTTGTTTAATAGAAAAAAATATTTTAGAAAATTCTAAAAAAAATAAAATTGAAATAAAACATTCTTTAAACCTAAAAAGAAACGATCTAATTGATATTCTTTTAACAAAAATAGATAAAAAAACTAAATTAATAGCTACAACCGGTTTTACTTCGAGAGAACTTCACCAAATAAGAACAAGTAGAAAAGAAAAAAAAGGTCAGGACTTTTATATGGTTGGAGGCATGGGTCATTCGTCTATGGTGTCACTAGGCATTTCTATAAAAACATCTAAAGAAGTAATATGTTTAGATGGTGATGGATCTTTTTTAATGCATCTCGGGTCAATAGTTAGCATAGGAAAAATAGCTGGTCGCAATTTTAAGCATATTTTGTTCAATAATTTTTCACATGAGTCTGTTGGAGGTCAGCCAACAAATATTGAAAAATTGAATATGAAAAAATTAGTTTTATCTGCCGGATACAAAAAATTTTTTAAAATTAATAGAAAAAATCAAATTAATTTAATTTTAAATAAATTTTTAAAATCAAGAGGTCCTTCTTTTTTAGAAGTTGAAATTAGTCCTGGTTCAATTGAGAATTTACAAAGACCTCGAAATTTGTTGAAAATAAAGAAAAAATTTATGGATAGTTTTTAATTACTTAGAATTGAACCAAGGCAAATTATCACTTACTAGCCTTTTAGTGTTTTTTTCAGATATCATCGACATTTGATATAGTACGTCTCCAGAAACTTTACCACCAATCCTTAACACTAATAATTTACTTTTGTTTGTAAATTTATGGCTTAAATTTGGTTTTAAATATATCGAGTCACCTGGGCTTAAATTTTCAACAAACTTTCTTTCAATATTAATTTTACAATTACTGCTTCCAATATTAAATATATATTGGTGACAAGGTACGACTAAATTTTGACCATGATTACTTCCAGTCAATATATGCAATTCATAAGCTTTAGAGAGTGGTAGCTCAGGTAAACTTGTTAACTCTAAAAATTTATAAATTTTATTTTTTTCTGAAGGATAGTACCAATATCTATTTTCTTGATATTTTTTCATCTTAACTGCCTCACTTTTAATTGGTGGCAGCAAGTCTCTTAAATTAATTTTTAAGCATTTAGCTATTTTTAAAATTTTTTGAAAGTTAGGTAATTTTTTTTTATTTATTTTAAATCTAATTTTCTTATTAAGAACTTCAATTGGTAAAGAAGCGGCATTAAGGTGGTATATTAAATTTTCGTAGAAACCTTTAAATTTATTTGTAGTATCTATTTTGTATTTTTTTACTAAATTATGCCCTATAGCACTTAACTCATTTACAGTTTCTCCATCAATTTTATCGGTATAAGTTAATGCTAAAATTGAACCTAAAATATTTTCTTTATTTTTTCTCGTAGTAAAAGTGTGTGGCACATATGGACTTATGTACATTGAGTCCCCAGTTGTCATTTTTGCAACTTTTTTTTTACCATTTTCAATATAATAAAAATTTACGGGTCCAATAAAATATGTGAATTGATGAAGAAAATGACCATTATTGAACACAACCTCTCTATTATTAGGTTTATTGTTTTTTACAACCACTAGCTCTTTTATCCACTCAGGTCGAAAAGGAGAAATCTTACTCATCACAGTGTCTTTATATGAATAATATGGTTTGCCACGTCTATACATAATTCTTTCAGACTTATTAGACTGAGAGAGTTTAAATATTTTATAGTCATTTTTTGTATCATCCTCGGTGAAAAAAAAATCTGAATAGTTTACTGGCCAGACTTTTACTGCTTTTTCTATTAGAGATAGATCAGAAAATTTTTGACTTGTTAAAATTTTATTAATTTTTTTTTTACTCACACCTAAATCTTTAGCCGCATCTTCTGGACGTCTTTTCAGGTCGTTTAATATTTTTCTAAATTTCTTTGAAGATGTTGGCATAATATAGTATGCCACATTATAGAAAAAAAATGACAAAAAAAAGAATTTTCTTTAAGCTTAAAAGACCATATGTATTTATGCCAATGAGTTTGGATTATTTTCATCATGGTCACGTTAATATTATAAAAAAAGCTAGAAAGTATGGAAATGTAATACTAGGTTTAATAACAGACAAAGGAATAGTTAGATACAAAAAGAATCCACCAACAAATAATTTTTTTATAAGAAAAAATATTGCATTGATGTTGAGAGATATAAAACACATCATTAAAGTTAAAGACCCAAACAGTTATACTTTCTTAACAAAGAAATATAAATTTGAATACGTCATACACGGTGATGATTGGAAAAAAGGACCTCAAGCAAATAGTAGAAAAAAATTGATTGAAGTAATGAAAAGTTGGAACGGTAAAGTAATAGATGTCCCGTACACTAAAAAAGTTTCGTCCACTCTAATTAAATTGAGCATTAAGAAAAATGGAAAACCAACTAGATAACATAAAAAGTATAAAAAAGTTTATTTTAAAAAATAAAATACATAAAATTTTTATTATTTCTGGAAAAAATTCTTTTTATAAAACAGGTGCTGACAAATTATTTCTTGATATATTTAAAGAAAATAAAATATTTTTATATTTAAAAAAAAATTTTTTACCTGAATATACGGAACTTAAAAATATAATTGAAATAAAAGAAAAATTTAAACCGGATCTAATTGTTGCAATTGGTGGGGGGTGTGCCATGGATCTTGCAAAAATATCGAGTGTGTTTAGATTGGAAAAAAATTTAAAAAATAAAATTTTTAACTCAGATATTTCAACAAAAAAAAATAAAGTTTTAGCTATTCCCACAACCGCTGGTTCAGGAGCAGAAGTCACTTCAAATGCAGTAATTTATATTAATAAAGTTAAATATTCATTGGAAAATGAAAAAGTCCGACCTGATTATTATTGCTTGATACCAAAATTATTATTGTCTTCCAGTAATTATTTAGATGCTACCGCAGGTTTCGATGCCATAAGTCAAGCGGTAGAGTCTTTGTTTTCACAAAAATCCAATAGTGAAAGTATTTTTTTTGCTAAAAAAAGCTTAAAAATCTTACTAAATAATAACAAATTTTTCTTTGCACAAAAAAATATTACAAATGCTCATAAAATGGCAATTGGAGCAAATCTGGCAGGTAAAGCTATAAATATATCAAAAACTATTGCCCCCCATGCATTATCGTATTCTTTTACAACAATGTACGGAGTGCCTCACGGTCACGCAGTCTCTTTGTCATTTAATCAAGTTTTAAAATTTAATTTTTTTAATCAAAAAAAAGCTATCTGTAAATATGATATAAAAAAAAGGTATGATATGCTTTTTCAAATAACTAAGACGAAAAATATTCAAGACTTAGATAGTTATTTTGATAATTTTAAGAAAAAATTAAAACTTGAACAAAATTTTAAAAAATTAGGAATTAATCTCGAGAGAGACTTTGGAAAAATATTTTTAAGACTGAATGAGCAAAGATTAAAAAATAATCCAATTAAGCTTTTAAAAACTGATATTTCTGCAATTTTCGAAAAATATTGAGTAAAATAATTAATATAAAATTTCCAATTAATACTTTACTCAATTATTAAATTCATGTATGTTCATTTTTTGAACAATAATATGAAAAAATCAAAAACTATTTATATTGGTCTTAGCGCAGACGGCATCCACCATGGACATATTAAGCTTTTAGAGAAAGCTCGTGATTATGGTGAAATAATTGTTGGGCTTTTAACGGACGAAGCAATTGCAACGTACAAGAGGATACCATACCTAAAATATGAACAAAGAGAACAAATTTTGCTTAATCTAAAAGGAGTAAAAAAAGTAGTTCCTCAAAACAAACAGGATTATTCATATAATATTAAAATGATAAAACCAGATTTCATGATTCATGGAGATGACTGGAAGGTAGGGTACATGAAAGAGTTTAGAAAAAATTGTATCAAAGCTTTAAACTCATACGGAGGCAAGCTAATTGAAGTTCCTTATACCAAAGGTATTTCATCTTCTGCATTTATTAATCATTTAGATAGTACGTCAATCACAGCCGACATTAGAAGAGGAACCTTAAGAAGACTAGTTGAATCAAAAAAATTATCTAGATTTATAGAATCACACAGTCCTATTTCAGCAATAATAGCTGAAACAGCTTTCGTTAAGAAAAATGGAAAAAAAATTGGATTTGATGGTTTTTGGTCAAGTTCATTAACTGACTCAACTGCTTTAGGGAAACCGGACAACGAGTCTCTTTCATACACACAAAGAATGTCGGCAATAGATCATATTTTTGACGTAACCACCAAACCACTTATATTTGATGGAGATACCGGAGGTCAAATTGAACATTTAGACATGAAAATTAAAACAATGGAAAGATTAGGTATTTCTGCTGTTATATTCGAAGACAAAACTGGTTTAAAACAAAATTCTTTATTTGAAAATACTTCAAATCAAAAACAGGAAGACAGAATAATATTTGGAAAAAAATTAAACACAGCAAAGAAAGCTCAAAGAAGTGAGGAATTTATGGTTATAGCTAGAATAGAGAGTTTTATTTTGGGAAGTGGTTTAGACGATGCTTTGATAAGAGCAAAAACCTATGTTGACTCAGGTTCTGATGGAATAATGATTCACAGCAAATCTAATTCACCTAAAGAAATATTTATTTTTTCAGAAAAGTTTAAAAAAATATATCCCAATACGCCATTAGTTTGTGTTCCCTCAACTTACAATCAAGTAAAAGAAAATGAATTAGAAAATAACGGATTTAATATTGTGATCTACGCTAATCATATGTTGCGGGCAGCGTACCCTGCGATGAAAAAAGTAGCTTTAAAAATATTAAAAAACGGAAGATCAAAAGAGGCTAATAATGACCTCCAATCTATAAAAGAAATTTTAGAGTTAATTCCTGGAACAAAATAAATTTTAATGAAAACCTTGCTAAAGAAAATAAAAAAAATTTCTCTAAATGTAATAGAAAATAATTGAAATTGACTTAAAGATGATATTAATTATAAATCAATAAAACAGATTGGAAAACAATAATAATGAAAGCAGTTATTCTTTGTGGAGGGTTAGGAAAAAGATTTTCAGAAGAAACTATATACAAACCTAAACCAATGATATTAGTGGGTAAATTTCCAATACTATTTCACATTCTTAAGATTTATGAGAAACATGGTATAAACGATTTTATTCTTGCTCTTGGCTATAAAAGCGAAAAAATAAAAAAATTTTTTAATGCAAAAAATTTAAATAAATTAAACGACACTTATTATAAATATCTAAAAAAAAAACCAAAAGAATTAAATTGGAAAATTACTTTCTGTTATTCTGGATTAAAAACAATGACAGGCGGAAGACTATTGAGACTTAAACAGCTATTAAAAAAAGAAAAAAATTTTTTACTTACTTATGGAGATGGTTTGGCTAATGTAGACATTAAAAAATTAATTAAATTTCACATTAAACATAAAAAAATAGGCACGGTAACGGCTGTGACTCCATCAGCAAGATTTGGAGCTCTAGATATAGAAGACAAAAAAGTGAAATCTTTTTCTGAAAAACCACAATCTGGAGAAGGGTGGATTAATGGTGGTTTTTTTTGTTTTCAAAACAAGATTTTTAATTATTTAAAAAATGATAAAACTGTTTTAGAAGAAGATCCTCTATCAAAATTATCTAAACATAAAAATTTATACGCTTTTAAGCATCATAAATATTGGCAGTGCATGGATACAAAAAGAGATCATGATTTGTTGGTTAATCAATGGAAATCAAAAAAAATTTTATGGCTAAAGAATTAAAAGTAAATAGTAAAATTAAAGTAACAAACATTAAAAGGATTAATAATTCAAAGGGAGATTTATTTAAAATATTAAGTAGTAAAGATAAATTTTTTTATTTAAAAATATTTTGAGATTAATCTAAAAGGGTGTGTAGTTCAGTGGTAGAACGCTTCGTTGACATCGAAGAGGTCATAAGTTCAATTCTTATCACGCCCACCATAGATATTTTGATAAACTCATATTTATTTATTAAATTATCTATTTACATCATTACTTTAAGATTATATAAAGTCATGCCTGGTAATTATTGCGAAGGGGCCACACCCGATCCCATTCCGAACTCGGAAGTAAAG